>ENA-ORDA01000076-ORDA01000076.1-marine-metagenome-genome-assembly--contig:-NODE-76-length-93688-cov-9.137676_pt1 | contig 93688 bp, 79 predicted proteins | sample MGYA00237778_ERZ508506 | MGnify/ENA primary metagenome ERZ508506 (study PRJEB26177, sample SAMN06267891) | marine metagenome | isolation source: Monterey Bay, California, USA | place: Pacific...
ATTGAGTTATGATAATAAATTAAATCTTTCAATAATCTCAAACCAAATTACAGACCACGGTTTTTACTACAAAACCATCCCACTAAGAAACGGCTACGATGTTTTTTTACTCTCCAAAAAAACAAATGCGCAACAAGCTGTAAATAACTTAGACAAACTCAAGAAACCTTTACAGTGCTTTTTGGCTGGGTGTTTTGAGGTTTTTAATAGCCCAGACAGTCTACAATATGTTAAAACAAGAAAAACAGCAGCCTATGTAAAGCAGTTTAAAAATCAGTTCACAAACACAAAAAAAATAAGAAGAAAACGCCTTGTAATTAAAAATTACCTGGCATTAAAACTATTTTTGTATACGCTCTACAGGTGTATAGTTTACAGAGAGTATACTGTTTGGCTACTACATAAAATAACAGACAAAAATTGGCACAAAGAAAAGTTTAGTTTTTTGATACCCAAAAAAAAATCTTAACATTTTCTTAATAACTCCGCACAACTTATTTTATCTCTTGCAATGTTTTCTTTTACATTTGTTGTAACAAAAAAACGAGCCATGCCAACACTAAAGATTTTTGCCTGTAAACAAAGCCAAACACTTGCCAAAGATATTGCCAAATCCTTCGGGGTTCCTCTAGGAAATATCATTACCTCAACCTACAGTGATGGAGAGTTTCAGCCAAGTTTTGAGGAGTCTGTGCGTGGATGTCGCGTGTTTTTAATTGGCTCTACACACCCAAGCAGTGACAACCTTATGGAGCTACTGCTCATGTGTGATGCGGCAAAACGCGCAAGTGCCAGACATATTACTGCTGTAATACCTTATTTTGGTTGGGCAAGACAAGACAGAAAAGACAAGCCTCGTGTGCCTATAGCTGCAAAGCTCATCGCAAAAATGTTAGAAACTGCAGGAGCCACCCGAATTATCACCATGGATTTACACGCAGACCAAATACAAGGATTTTTCGAAAAACCAGTAGATCATCTATACGCCTCTACTATTTTCTTACCTTATTTAAAAAGCTTACAGCTTGATAATTTAACCATTGCATCACCAGATATGGGTGGTAGTAAAAGAGCCTACGCATATTCTAAGGCCCTTTCTAGTGATGTGGTAATTTGCTACAAACAACGCGAAAAAGCAAACGTTATTAGCCACATGGAGCTCATTGGAGATGTAAAAGGTAAAAATGTAGTCTTGGTAGATGACATGGTAGATACCGCAGGAACCCTCACAAAAGCTGCAGATTTAATGATGGAGCGTGGCGCACTTAGCGTTCGTGCTATTTGTACCCACCCTATTATGTCTGGAAGCGCCTTTGAGCGTCTTGAAAACTCAAAACTACAAGAGCTTATTGTTACAGACTCTATTCCTATTGGTCAAGAAAGCCCAAAACTTAAGGTACTTACCTGCGCCACTTTATTTGCAGATGTCATGAAAAGCGTGCATGAAAATGAGTCTATAAGTTCTAAGTTCTTGATGTAACTTGAGACCTAATGTTTAGGGTGTTGAAACCTTAAACCCAGCAAAGCATACCTGATTTTAAGTCTTTGTGTCAAAATTGTGCCCAAGAGCGATTACTTTACAATATAAAATTTTATCTTTGCAGCCCGAAAATTCGGGAAAACAACATATTATAAATTAAAATTTCAAAATGAAATCAATTACAATCAACGGATCAAAAAGAGAAGTCGTAGGCAAAAAAGCAACTGCAGCCCTACGTAATGCTGGTATGGTTCCTTGCGTAGTATACGGAGGAGACGAGCCAATTCACTTTCAATCACCAGAGCTTTCCTTCAATAAACTAGTATACACACCAGATGTGCATACTGTAGTAATTGAGTTAGACGGTGTTAAAGTGAATGCAATTTTACAAGACATTCAATTTCACCCAGTAACAGACAGAATCCTGCACATCGATTTTTATCAAATATTTGATGATAAAGAAGTAATGATGGAAATTCCTGTTCGCGTGTCAGGAAGTTCTCGTGGTGTAAAAAATGGTGGTGTACTTCGTATTGTAACACGTAAATTACGTGTTAAGGCAATACCAAAAAACCTTCCAGATTTTATCGACGCAGATATTACAGAAATGAAGATTGGTGCAAAAATGTATATCACTGCTGTAAAAGAAGATACATTCTCAATACTTCATACAGATAACACTGTAATTTGCCAAATTAGAACATCTAGAACAGCTGTTGATGATGAGGAAGAAGAAGAAGAAGGAGAAGAAGGTGCAGAAGGTGCAGAAGGTGCTGCAGCTCCAGAGGCAGCTCCAGCTGAATAATTACACCAACGTTAATTATATACAAAGCATTCCGTTAATTCGGGATGCTTTTTTTATTTTTACAAAAGGAACATAAAAACAATGCTTTCATTTGTTAGAAAATTGATGGGGCTTCAAAACCCAGCTGCAAACAACGTATCTTTAGAGATAGAGAAACAAACAGCAGCACACGCACAAACACCTACTACAAAGAATAGGAGCTTGGATATGAAAAAATTTTTAATCGCTGGCCTAGGAAATATTGGCCCTGCCTACAAAAATACACGCCATAACATTGGCTTTAGAGTCCTTGATGCCCTGGCAAAACAAGCAGATCTTAGCTGGGAAACCGTAAAACTAGGAGATATTACTACTCATAAAAAAAAGGGGCGCACCCTTATACTGCTTAAACCAAGCACTTTCATGAATCTAAGTGGCAAGGCAGTAAAATACTGGATGGAGAAAGAAAATATACCCCTTGAAAATCTGCTAGTAGTAACCGATGACCTCAACCTACCCTTTGGAACCTTTAGAATAAAAGGCAAAGGAAGTAGCGGAGGCCATAATGGTCTTAAAGATATCCAAGAGATGCTTAGTACCGGAAAATATCCCCGTTTTAGATTTGGCATAAGTGATGCCTTCTCTAAGGGCAAACAAGTAGATTATGTTTTAGGTGAGTGGACCCCACAAGAGGAGTCTCACCTTATTACCCAAATTCCAAAGAGCATTGAAGCTATAGAATCTTTTGCCCTAGCTGGGCTAGACAATACCATGAATAGCTTTAACGGATAATATAGATGGAGCAACTCACAACTACCGCTGAATTTACAAGTAATACACAAAGTGTAATTACCATTGGCACCTTTGATGGTGTTCATGTTGGCCACCGCGCAATTGTGCAGCGTTTGGTTACGGCTGCAAAACAGCAGGGGCTCGTATCTGTGGTACTTACTTTTTTTCCGCACCCTAGGATGGTTTTGCAAAAAAACAGCGATATCAAGCTTATAAACACCCTTTCAGAAAAAAAACAACTTCTAGAAAATATTGGCCTAGATTATTTTGTGGTAGAACCATTTACCTATGAGTTTTCAAGACTCTCTGCCCTTGAATATGTAAGAGATATTTTGGTAACACAGCTCAAGGCTAAAAAAATTATTATTGGCTATGACCACCGCTTTGGAAGAAACAGAAATGCAGATATCCAAGACCTTAAAAAATACGGAGAGCAATTTGGCTTTGAGGTAGAAGAAATAAGCGCCCAACAACTAGATGAGGTATCTGTAAGTTCTACCAAAATTAGAAAAGCACTGTCAAAGGGAGATATCCAAACCGCAAATACATACCTGGGCTATGCCTTTACCATAGAAGGCGTCGTAACTAAAGGTAAAGCCCTAGGTAGAACCATTGGCTACCCCACCGCCAATTTGCATGTGCCACAAACCTATAAGCTTATACCCAAAAATGGAGTATATGTGGTAAAGGCCCAAGTAAACAATACCCTAACCTACGGCATCACAAGCATAGGAACCAACCCTACCGTAGGAGGTACCGCAAAGAGTATAGAAACATTTTTTCTAGACACAAATACAGATCTCTACGGCAAAGAGCTACAACTACACTTTTTACAACACATACGTGAGGAAGCAACTTTTAAAGACTTAGAAAGCTTAAAACAAGCCATCCAAAAAGACGAAGCCTTTGCACGAGACTATATACAAACCCTTGTATAAGCTCCTTTTTAAACATATTGACAATACTGGGCTAATACTCTTTAGAGTAGTATTTGGTTTTCTTATTGCCCTCGAGGGCTTTGGAGCCATTGCAACGGGCTGGGTAAAAAAAACCCTTATAGACCCGCAGTTTACATTCAACTTTATTGGTTTTGAGTTTCTACAACCCCTAGAGGGTAACGGGATGTATTTCTACTTTATGTGTTTGGGCATACTAGGAGTTGGAGTAATGCTAGGGTATAAATACAGACTCAGTATGTTTTGCTTTGCTGTGATGTGGAGCGGGGTATACTTGATGCAAAAAAGCAGCTACAACAACCATTATTATTTAATGCTGCTGCTGTCTTGGATCATGGTTTTTTTACCTGCCAACAAATGGTTTTCTATAGATACAAGACAAAAACCAAGCATAGCCTCTAGATCTATGCCTAGATGGGTAATCTTGGCGCTTATTATGCAAGTTTGGATTGTTTACACCTATGCGGCTATTGCAAAAATATACCCAGCCTGGCTGGACGGAACGGTCACTGGCTTATTTATGACAGGCAAAAAAGACTATTGGCTCATTGGCTCTTTTTTACAGCAACAATGGGTGCATTATAGTATTGCATATGTTGGTATCTTGTTTGACGCGCTCATTGTACCACTACTTTTATACAAACGAACCCGTTTTATAGCATTTTGTAGCTCTATTGTGTTTCACCTTTTTAATGCTGTGGTATTTCAAATAGGGATTTTTCCGTTCATGTCTTTGGCATTTGCCTTTTTCTTTTTCTCTTCCAAAAATTTGCAACAGCGCTTTTTACCAAAAAAAGAGCACTATGATTTGAGGGAGGTTAAAGTGCCGCCTTACAGCAAGATAATTAGCGGTATGTTGTGCTTATATTTCATAATACAAATAGCGCTTCCTCTTAGGCACCTAGGCATCAAAGATGATGTATTATGGACAGAAGAGGGGCACCGCCTTAGTTGGCGTATGATGCTAAGAAGTAAAACAGGATACACCACCATGTACACGCTAGATAAAAAAACACAAGAAAAAAGCAAGTACAACATCAAGGAGATACTTACCCAAAAACAACAAAGAACGGTAGGCACAAAACCAGATGTTATCTGGCAGTTGGCCCAAAGAATAAAGCAAATACAAGCCGCCAAAGGCATTGATGTTGCTGTGTTTGCAGACACAAAAGTGAGTGTAAATGGAGGGGCTTATGCTCGTTTAATAAATGACACCATAGATCTAGGCTCACAAAAATGGACCCCTTTAAAACACCACTTTTGGATCTTGCCTTCACCAAAAATGCAGCATAGCCCCCCAGAAAAAAATTAATAGCTATATTTATACTTTAGTTTTAAAACCATCTCATGCTCAACAAAAACTCTAAAAAAGACAAAGCCCGCAACATGCAATCTGTGGTGCTACTGGTTATTTTTATTCTTGTGATTATGGGGTTTTTATTAAAACGTTTTTAGCGTCCTCTCCCTTAAAAAAGCAGCACAATACAATACATCCCTAGCAATAACGTGCTTTGGGCTTTACTTTTGTTGTCAAACAAATCTACTTGCTAATTTCTAGTACAATAAAGCCTTCATTATTACAAATTCCATAACTTTGCCTTATAAAAATTAAGGGAAACATGTTACAAGTTCAGCGCATTAGAGATCATAAAGAAGCCTTCATCAAAGCCTTGAAAAAAAGAGGTATGGATGCAACACCTGTTATTAATCAAGTTCTAGAGGCAGACGACAACCGTCGTGCTACCCAGGCAAAACTAGATGATATCCTAGCAGAATCAAACTCCCTTTCTAAAGAAATTGGTATTCTTTTCAAATCTGGAAATGCCGCTGGGGCAAACACTCTTAAAGAAAAAACAAGCACTTTAAAAGAAGCTTCAAAAGTCTTAGACGACCAGTTAAAGAGTATATCAAAAACACTACAAGACCTGTTGTACACCATCCCTAACATACCTCAAGAGGTAGTTCCCTCAGGCCAAGATGAAAATGACAATGAGCAAACCCTTAGAGAAGGTACTATTCCAGTATTGGCAGAAGGTGCTATGGCTCACTGGGAATTAGCAAAAAAATACGATATCATAGACTTTGAATTGGGTGTTAAAATTACCGGCGCAGGATTTCCTGTCTATAAAGGTAAAGGAGCCCGCCTGCAACGTGCCCTTATTTCTTATTTTCTTGACCAAAACACAGCTGCAGGTTATACAGAGTACCAAGTACCTCATCTTGTAAATGAAGCCTCTGGGTTTGGGACAGGACAATTGCCAGACAAAGAAGGCCAGATGTATCACGTAGGTGTTGATGATCTTTATTTAATACCAACGGCAGAGGTGCCCGTAACAAATATGTTTAGAGGTGATATCATCCAAGGGGCAGATCTGCCTATATCTTGCACAAGTTACACGCCTTGCTTTAGAAGAGAAGCTGGGAGTTATGGCGCACATGTTCGCGGCCTAAACAGATTGCACCAGTTTGACAAGGTAGAAATAGTGCGTGTAGAGCATCCAGACAATAGCGCAAAAGCACTAGAGGACATGGTAGAACACGTTGCCGATATTTTAAGAGCCCTGCAACTTCCCTTTAGAATTTTACGCCTTTGTGGTGGAGATCTTGGTTTTGCAGCAGCCATCACCTATGATTTTGAAGTGTTCTCAACAGCCCAAGACAGATGGCTTGAGGTAAGTTCTGTTTCTAATTTTGAAACCTTTCAGGCAAATAGATTAAAACTTCGTTTTAAAGACACAGATGGTAAAAACAAACTAGCGCACACCCTAAACGGGAGCTCTATGGCCCTGCCTAGAGTACTGGCTGGCATACTAGAGAACTACCAAACCCCGCAGGGTATTAAAATTCCAGAGGTACTTATACCCTATTGTGGTTTTGACATGATAGACTAACACAACTGTTACAAAAATAAGCTTATACCAATAAACCATTGTTTTACTTTTAAGCAGTGGTTTTTCTCTTTATAGAAGAGGCTAAAAACACTATCTTTACCCTATGCGGTTATTGTATATCCTTTTATTTTTTCTTGCCAGTAGTTCGGTTTTTTCGCAAAGCGAAATTTTAGCCGAAAACTACTTTGATCGAGGAGAGTATCAAAAGGCTATTTCTATTTACGAAAAACTATACGCAAAAACACCCTACAAAAGCCAGTATATGCTCAGGCTTGTGGAGTCGCATCAGCAACTGGAAAACTTTCAGGCGGCGCAGGTACTACTAGAAAAACAAGTAAACACGCGCAATGGTCAAAATCAATATTTGGTTGATTTAGGGCACAATTATTCGCTGCAAAAAAAAGATTCTCTTGCAGAGAAGTACTACGCCCAAGCCCTTGAATTAGTTGCCCAAAAACCCAATTACAGCTCGCTTGTTGCCAAAAAGTTTGAACAGTTTAGTTTACTAGACAAGGCAATTATGGCCTATGAAAAAGCCATGGAGCTTAATCCAGCAGTAAATTACAACATTCAAGTTGCCCGTATATACGGAGAACAAGGAGCCCTTGAGAAGATGTTTTTAAAATACATCAATGCGGTAAAACTACAACAGCGTTATAAGCCCTTAGCCCAACGCAATTTTAGTTTGTACATCACGCAAGACCCCCAAAACAATGCCAATGTTTTACTGAGAAAAACACTGCTGAAAAAATTACAACAAGGACCAGATGTCCTTTACAATGAACTTTTAAGCTGGTTGTTTATTCAGCAAAAAGAATTTAACAAAGCGTTTACCCAAGAAAAAGCCATTTACAAAAGGATGGGAGATCAAGACCTAACGGCTATTGTTGATCTTGCCGTAATTACCTTGGAAGAAAAAGACTATCTCAATGCAGAGCAGATTATTAACTTTTTAATTGAAAAATCTGTAACGCCAAGTGCAAAGCTACAAGGGCATCAATACCTAATGAAAATTAGCTTAGCCACCGCCCAAGAAAAAGATTATAAAAAAATAGCCCAGCAGTTTGAAACCCTGTTAGATCAATACGGTCATGGCGTCCAGAGCTATTTACTTCAAATAGACTACAATCACTTTTTGGCTTTCACTGCCAAGCAGGTGCCACTAGCCACTGCCAATCTAAAAAAACTCATTAAAAAACAGCTAAATCCATATCAAGAATCTTTAGTTAAGATGGAATTGGCGGATATCTTGGTCTTTGACGAGAAATTTAATAGAGCACTAATTTATTATTCTCAAATCCAAAACAAAGTGAAAAGTGATGTATTGGCGCAAGAGGCTAGATTTAAGGTAGCAAGAACAAGTTATTTTAAAGGTGATTTTGTTTGGGCAAAAGCCCAGACAGATGTTTTGCGTAAATCTACCACGCAGCTTATTGCTAATGATGCCCTGAAAATGACACTCATGATTCATGACAACACCTTGGAAGATTCTTTGCAAACTGCCTTGAAAAAATATGCCCGGGCAGATTTCTTAGCACTTCAAAATAAAGATGCTCAGGCCATCGAGGTTTTGTCAGAAATTTTGACCACCCATAAAGGAGAAAAAATAGAAGACGAAGCCCTTTTAAAACAAGCAGAGCTTTATCAAAAAACAGGGCAATACAAAAAAGCCGAGGCAAATTACCTCAAAATAATTGCTGTTTATAAAGATGAAATCCTAGCAGATGATGCGTATTTCAATCTTGCAAATTTATATGAGCATCAATTACAAGATCCTCAAAAAGCAAAACAGTATTACGAGCAAATTATTTTTGACTTTGCAGACAGTATTTACTTTACCCAGGCTAGAAAGAAATATCGGATGCTGCGAGGAAGTTAACAACTAATACCACTTTTAAAGCCAAGAAAACTATAACCTTGAAATAACCCTATGTATATATATAACGTCACTATTAACGTAGAAAATGCCATACACCTACAGTGGTTAGATTGGATGAAAAACAGCCACATACCTGCAATGCTGGCTACCAATAAATTCAGTAAAGCCCTTATGACCAAAGTAATGGTGGAAGAAGAGATGGGCGGCATCACCTACTCTGTGCAATACACCACAGATAGCAAACAAACCCTAGAGAAGTATTACACACAAGATGCCCCAACGCTCAGGGCACAAGGCAAAGCATTTGAGGGTAACTATATAGCCTTTAGAACAGAACTTGAAGTAATTTGTGAGCAATAACTCGCAAGATACCTCTACAACACACATCATGGCAAAAAAGAAAAAATACAACAAGCATAGCGCGGTTCCTAAGAGAGAATTTAATCCGCAAAACGATTCTGTACGCGCAAAAAAATACCTTGGGCAGCATTTTTTGACAGATGAAACTATTGCCAACGACATCTCTCAAACCCTACAGCTTGAAGGCTATAAAAACGTACTGGAAATTGGGCCTGGAACGGGTGTAATGACCAAGTATTTACTAGAGAAAGACATCAATCTAGTAGCCATGGAATTGGACAGCGAATCTGTGGAGTATCTTATCAATAATTACCCCAACAAAAACCTGCAGATTTTAGAGGCAGATTTCTTAAAAGAAGACCTCCAAGATTATTTTGGAACAGAACAGTTTGGTATTACAGGAAACTTTCCTTACAATATATCTACCCAAATTGTATTTAAAATGCTGGATATGAAACAGCAGGTTCCAGAATTTAGTGGCATGTTTCAAAAAGAGGTAGCCCTGCGTATTTGTGCCAAAGAAGGCAGTAAAACCTATGGTATACTCTCTGTGCTAACCCAAGCATTTTATGATGCCGAGTATCTTTTCACGGTTCCACCCACGGTATTTAACCCGCCACCAAAAGTAGAGAGTGGCGTGCTGAGATTGCGCAGAAAAGCCTCCTTAGACATTGATTGTAGTGAGGCCATGCTGTATAAAGTTGTCAAAACTGCCTTCCAACAAAGACGTAAAACCCTACGAAATAGTTTAAAATCTTTTAATCTTTCAGATAAAATAAAAGAAGATGCTATCTTTGGGCAAAGACCCGAGCAGCTATCTGTAGCGCAATTTATTGCACTAACACAAAAATTGGAAGCCGATGCAATTTCAACTCACCAGTGATTTTATAGAAAACATAGCACAGCTCATTGCCAAAAAAGATGGTAATGCGCTGCGCGAACTCCTGCAAAATTTTCACTTTGCAGACATCGCAGAACTACTTGAAGAGCTTAATACCGATCAGGCAACTTACTTAATTCAACAATTAGAAAGCGATTTAACATCTGAGGCTCTAATGGAGCTTGATGATGATGTGCGAGAAAAAATTCTTGAGCGTCTTTCTCCAAAAGAAATTGCAGCAGAGCTAGAAGAGCTTGACACAGATGATGCCGCAGATATTATTGCTGAGCTAGATGAAAAAATCAAGCAGAAAGTAATAGATAAAATTGAAGATCAGGAGCATGCCGCAGATATTGTTGAACTGCTTAACTATGATGAGAATACCGCTGGGGCCCTAATGGCTAAAGAATTGGTGCAGGTAAAAGAAACCTGGACTGTAGCAGGCTGTGTACGTGAAATGCGCCGTCAGGCAGAAAACGTAACTAGAGTGCACTCCATTTATGTTACCAATAAAGAAGGAAAACTAACAGGTAGGCTCTCTTTAAAAGATTTACTGACCGCAGAAGCAAAGACAAAAATTAGTGATGTTTTTATACCAAAGGTAGATTACGTGACTGTGCATACAGAAAACGAAGAGGTGGCACGTATTATGCAAAAGTATGATTTAGAGGCTATCCCTGTTGTTGATGATAAAGGCATTTTGGTGGGAAGAATTACCATTGATGATATTGTAGATTTTATAAAAGACGAGGCAGAAAAAGATTACCAAATGGCTGCAGGTATCTCTCAAGATGTAGAGGCAGATGATAGTATTATGGACCTCACCAAAGCACGCTTGCCTTGGCTGGTGCTTGGACTCCTAGGAGGTCTTGGGAGTGTGTATATTATGAGAGGTTTTGATGAGGCTCTTGCAACCCATGTAGAGCTGTTTTTCTTTACGCCTCTTATTGCCGCCATGGCCGGAAATGTTGGAGTACAATCTAGTGCTATTATTGTACAGGGTTTGGCCAATGACAATGTAAAGGGAAGTTTATTTAAAAGACTGCTTAAAGAGGTAGGGCTAGCCCTTATAAATGGTCTCGCCCTTGGGGTGTTGGTTATTTTATTTGGCGCTCTAACACAGATGGACCAACAAGTGGCATTTACCATCGCCATCTCTATGCTTTTGGTAATCATAGTTGCTGCCCTAGTGGGAACCTTTGTGCCAATTATCTTAGATAAAAAAGGCATTGATCCGGCCATTGCAACAGGGCCGTTTATAACTACAAGTAATGATATTTTTGGAATTTTTCTATTCTTCTTTATAGCCAAACTACTTTTAAACTTTTAAGCTTATTGTAGGCCAGAGTTTCCCGTTTTTTAAATAGTATCACCAGGTTTTTGATATAAAACACAACCCAATGGACCCAATTAACATCAAAGAAAAATTTAGCAAATTTGATAAAAAATGGCACCCACACCAGATCGCCGTTGTGGATGACATGCAAATACTACTAGCTAAAATTAAAGGAGAATTTGTGTGGCATAAACACCTAGAGCAAGACGAACTATTTTTTGTGCAAAAAGGGGTGCTAGAGATGCATTTTAGAGATAAAATAGAGATTGTACAGCAAGGGGAAATTATTGTAGTCCCTAAAGGGGTGGAACATTGTCCAAAAAGCCAGAATGATCAAGAGGTGCACCTCTTACTTTTTGAAAAACTAGACACCAAACATACCGGTAATGTGGTGCACGAGAAAACACAACACTCCTATCCAAAAATTTAACCTTTATATAATCTAAGACAATGTATATCTTAACAAAGACATAGTATCTTTGTATGTTTATCGTGTAAAATGAAGATACTGCATCTAGACCAAAACCACCCTTTGCTTATCGAGCAGCTTACCCAAGCTGGGTTTGATTGCCAGGAAGATTACACCTCTTCAAAACAGGAAATAGAGAACCGTATAGCCTCTTATGATGGTATTGTTATTAGAAGCAGGTTTAAGATAGACAAACAGTTTTTAGACGCAGCTACCCATTTAAAATTTATAGCTCGCGTAGGAGCTGGTCTAGAAAGCATTGATGTTTGTTATGCAGCAAGTAAAAACATATCCCTATTTGCAGCTCCCCAGGGAAACAAAAATGCAGTTGGCGAACATGCCCTGGGCATGTTATTATCACTGTTCAATAAGTTAAACCCTGCAGATAGGCAAGTAAAATCTGGGCTCTGGAAAAGAGAGCACAACAGAGGAGTAGAAATCCAAGGAAAAACCATTGGCCTTATTGGGTACGGAAACATGGGCCGCAGCTTTGCAAAAAAATTAAAAGGTTTTAATTGTACCACCCTTTGTTATGATATACAAAAAGACCTAGGCAATAAAAATGCAACACAAGTATCTTTGCAAACACTACAAGAGCAGGCAGATGTAGTAAGCCTGCACACTCCTTGGACTCCACAAACCAACAAAATGGTGGACGCAGCTTTTATAGCAAAGTTTAAAAAACCATTTTGGCTTATCAATACCGCAAGAGGGAAAAGCGTGGTGACCAAGGATGTAGTTTACGCATTAAAAACTGGGAAAATCCTAGGTGCTGCTCTGGATGTTTTAGAATATGAAAAACTGTCTTTTGAAACATTATTTACAGAAAAGATGCCGCAAGAATTCCAGGAGCTTTTGGCTATGGATAATGTAATTTTAAGCCCCCATGTTGCAGGCTGGACTATTGAGAGTAAAGAAAAATTAGCGCAAGTTATTGTAAATAAAATAGTGACAACATATAAACCACACCCTAAGTTATAAGCCTTAGAGTTGAAATTAGGAGAAAACATCCAAATATTAAGCCATGACTACACAAGAATTTTTTAATACCCTAAAAGAACATCCAGGAAAATCGTTGCTGTTTCAATACACTCCAGGGCAACTCGTTGGAGCTAATTATCACATTACAGAAGTAAAACACATCACCGTAGACTCTGTAGATTGCGGTGCTAGAGAAGACTCCTGGAAAGAAACCATCATACAACTATGGGAAAGCCCCTCGGAGATAGGAAAGACAGATTTTATGAGTTGTCATAAAGCCTTAGCTATTTTAAACACCGTAGGAGAAATAAGACCTTATACCAATACAAGCACTGTTCGTTTTGAATATAGCAATGCGCTATTTCATACCGCCCAATTATTTGTATCGGCAGTAGAGGTGACCAAAGACAGCTTATTGGTGCATCTAGCTACTCAAAAAACTGCCTGTAAGGCCGAAGATATATGCGGAATTCCAGAAATAGAAAACCCCCAGCCCCAAGCAAATAGTTGCGCACCTGGAAGTGGGTGTTGTTAATAGACTTAAAAATAATATCTAACTCATAAAACAAATTAAAAACATGAAAAACATACTGGTACTTTGTACAGGTAATAGCTGCAGAAGCCAAATGGCGCATGGTTACTTGCATCAAATTCTTGGAGATAAGGCAACTATCTATAGCGCAGGAATAGAAACACACGGTATTAATCCGGGAGCGGCCTTAGCCATGAAAAAAGACGGAATTGATATTTCTAGTCATACCTCCAACAATGTAAATGAGTACCAAGAAATAGATTGGCATTACATCATCACCGTCTGTGATCATGCCTTTGAAAACTGCCCTTACATTGCGGCGCCTAACGCAGAAAGATTCCATCATGATTTTTATGACCCGTCAAAATTTACTGGAAATGCTCAACAAACCCAAGCTGCATTTATAAAAGCCAGAGAAGAAATAAAAAACTATTGTCTTGACTTTTCAAACACCCATTTTAATCTTTAATAACCAACTGCACGGTCTCTCTACTTTCCTGTTTTAACAAAACCACCTTGTTTTTAATTAGAGACTTCACATCATTTAAAGAAGCGTGGCGGATGGTATAAAGAGTCACATCCTCATTCCAACTTACCCTAAAGTTAGAGCGCAGTGAGGAGAGTAATACCTCAAGATTGTTGTATGTATTATCAATAACAACAGAAAAGCTAATGGCAGAGTTTTGAATCAAAGAAACTTTCATTTTATTTTTATCTAGTAATGTAAATACATCACTTATGTTTTTCTCTACTATAAAACTAAAGTCTAGAGAAGATAAGGAGAGTAAAACTTGTCCTTTCTTTAAAATAAAACAGGCTGTTTTTGGATCTAAGGTAACCCCTTTACCAACACAAGTACCTGGGCTTAGTGGGTCATAGAATGACTTCACAAATAAAGGTATTTCTTTTTTCTGTAGCGGCTGTAAGGTTTTAGGATGTATCACAGATGCGCCATAAAAGGCCAACTCTATGGCTTCTCTATAAGAAATGTGATGCAATAAGGTCGTGGTTTTAAAATACCTAGGGTCTGCATTTAAAACTCCAGGAACATCTTTCCAGATGGTAACACTTGCTGCGTTTAAACAGTAGGCAAGAATTGCGGCGGTGTAATCACTACCCTCTCTACCCAGAGTTGTTGTGAAGTTATTGGTGGCCTCTGCAGCCAAAAAACCTTGTGTTATTGTAATGCCTGTAGCAGGAATATTTTTGACAATCTGCTGCTTTGTAGTTTGCCAATCTACAGAGGCATCTCTAAAACTAGTATCTGTAACAATACAAGTGCGTATGTCTACCCAAGTGTTTTTTATGGCTTTTTGGGTTAAATATGCAGTTACAATCGTGGTAGAAAGAAGCTCACCATAACCCACCACCTGATCATATACATAAGCCTGGTTGGTAGATTTATTGGTCTGTAAAAAAGAAGATAATGTTGTAATTAATGTTTGTATTTGACTGAAAACTGGAGCGTTAAGATCTGTAAATATTTCCTTGGAAACAGACCAGTGATATGCCTTAATATCTTCTATTGCTTGTTTTACTTTTGCAGGTTCTTGAAAATAAGAGTTTACAACACCCTCTAAAGCATTGGTCATTTTGCCCATAGCCGAGACAACGATTACAAGATTGGTATGGCCTGTTTGCTGTAAAACAGTAGCTACATTTTTTACCCCCTGAGCATCTTTTACAGAAGCGCCTCCAAATTTAAATACATTCATAGTGTTACTCACAAAGCTATATTTTAAAATTAACTATTAGGGCTAATAAAATTAGACAATCCCTCTTGGTCAAATTGAGCTAAATACCAATCTTTTAATATTGTAGCTCCTGTTTTTTCGTAGAATTTTATGGCTGGGGTATTCCAACCAAGGACCACCCACTCTACTCTTTTAACATTAAAAGATGCTGCATACTCCATAACACTTTTATAAAGGGCCATACCAACACCCTGGCCTCGTTTAGACTCTTTCACAATTAAATCTTCTAGATGGACACTGCGTCCCTTCCAAGTAGAGAATCTAAAATAGCATAATGCCATCCCTACAATTTGACCCTCTAAAAGAGAAACAAAACAAGTAAAAAGCGGCTGGTTACCAAAACCTTCAGCAACAAGCGTGTCTATGTTAATCTGCACAGCATTTGGTTGCTTCTCAAACACGGCAAGTTCTTTAATAAGCTCGAGGACATCTGGCATATCTTCTTTCGTGGCTTTTCTTACAACAACACTCATTAGATCTAGTTTTGATACACAAATATCGGTTCAATTTCTTAAAAAATGCGATATTTGCACTAAATTCCTTGAACAACTCAATATGTCAAATAAAAATAGAACATTAGGAGAATTTATTATAGAAAACCAAACAGAATTTAAATACTCCTCTGGAGAGCTTTCTAGACTAATTAATTCTATCCGTTTAGCAGCAAAAGTGGTAAACCATGAAGTAAACAAAGCTGGTTTGGTTGACATTTTAGGGGCAGCAGGAGAAACAAATGTGCAAGGAGAGGATCAACAAAAACTAGATGTATACGCAAATGATGTGTTCATCAAAACATTGATTAACAGAGAAATTGTATGTGGTATTGCCAGTGAAGAAGAAGATGACTTTATAACCATTGTGGGTAGGAATGAAAAAAATGACAATAAATATATTGTTTTAATAGACCCCTTAGATGGATCTTCTAATATAGATGTAAACGTTTCTGTAGGTACTATTTTTTCTATCTACCGAAGAATTACTCCAGAGGGAACACCTGTAACAATTGATGATTTTTTACAGCCTGGAAACAAACAAGTTGCTGCAGGATATATTGTATATGGTACCTCAACAATGATTGTATACTCTACAGGACATGGGGTAAATGGCTTTACGTTAAACCCGGCTATTGGAACCTATTATTTATCGCATCCGAACATGCAATTTCCAGAAAACGGAAGCATTTACTCTGTAAATGAAGGTAACTATGTGCATTTCCCACAGGGTGTAAAAGACTATATAAAATATTGCCAAAAAGAAGAAGATGACAGACCTTACACCTCAAGGTATATAGGGTCTTTGGTCTCAGATTTTCATAGAAATATGATTAAAGGAGGCATATACATGTACCCAAACACCTCCAAGGATCCAAACGGTAAATTACGTTTATTATATGAGTGCAACCCAATGGCCTATATTGCTGAACAATCTGGAGGTAAAGCCAGTGATGGGTATACAAGAATACTAGATATCAAACCCACAGAGCTACACCAACGAGTACCTTTTTTCTGCGGAAGCAAAAATATGGTAACCAAGGCAGAAAGCTTTATGAAGTAACCATCTTAAAATTTAAAGCGCGTTTTCTTTAATATCTTTTACTACCTCTGGATTTAACAGGGTAGAAATATCTCCTAAATTATCGGTTTGTTTCTCGGCAATCTTGCGCAAGATTCTGCGCATTATCTTTCCACTTCTAGTTTTAGGCAAGCCCTGCGTGAATTGAATTTTATCAAGCTTTGCAATAGGTCCAATCTCTAGGGCAATCTTTGCATTTATTTCTTTGCGGAGTTGGTCTTGATTTGTAACATCGGTGGTTTTTAGGGTTACATACCCGTAAAGAGCGGTCCCTTTTATATCATGAGCAAATCCTACAACAGCGCTTTCTGCAACCAAAGGGTGTTGATTTATAGCATCCTCGATGGGGGCTGTGCCTAAATTATGACCAGAGACTATAATAACATCATCTACTCTTCCTGTAATTCTATAATTGCCTTCAGCATCCCGAAGTGCACCATCCCCCGTGAAATAAACGTTTTTAAAGGCAGAGAAATACGTTTGCTTATACCGCTGATGATTTCCGTAAATAGTGCGCGCCATAGAGGGCCACGGAAAGGTGACACATAATTTTCCTTGCCCCTGAGGCGTTGTAATTTGTTGTCCTGTGTCATCCATCAGGGCCAGTTTAATACCAGGCAAAGGTAGGGTTGCGTAAGTAGGAATTGTTTTTGTAATTCCTGGCAATGAAGTAATCATAATACCACCCGTTTCTGTTTGCCACCAGGTATCTACAATGGGGGCTTTATTTTTACCTATATGATCATCATACCAATGCCACGCTTCTTCATTTATCGGTTCTCCAACTGTGCCAAGAACCTTTAAAGAAGATAGATCGTGTTTCTCTACTAGAGATAATGATTCTTTTGCCAGGGCTCTAATAGCTGTGGGAGCGGTATAAAACTGAGTGACTTTGTGTTTTGCAACTACCTCCCAAAAGCGTCCTGCATCTGGATAGGTAGGTACCCCTTCAAACATCAAAGAGGTAGCTCCGTTGGCCAAAGGGCCATACACAATGTAACTATGGCCTGTTACCCAGCCAATATCTGCAGTACACCAATACACATCTTTCTCTTGATACTGAAATACATTTTTAAATGAATAGGCGCTATACACCATATATCCAGCAGTTGTATGTACCATTCCTTTGGGTTTACCCGTAGATCCAGAGGTGTATAAAATAAATAAAGGATCTTCTGCATCCATAACCTCAGCCTGGCAAACACCAGAAGCGGCATCAAGTAGGGGTTGTATCCAATAGTCACGGTTCTTGTGAAGGGTAATTTCGGTTCCTATTCTTTTCACTACCAAAACACGCTGTACTGCCTCACAGCTTAAAAGTGCGGTATCAACAATAGATTTTAAATCTATGGTTTTGGCGCCCCTGTAAGACCCATCACTTGTTATAACCATTTTACAGTCGCAATCATTTATACGTGTAGCCAAAGCCGCAGCAGAAAACCCAGCAAACACCACAGAATGAACAGCGCCAATTCTAGCACAGGCCAAAACGGCTATTGCCAACTCTGGAATCATGGGCAGATACAAACACACCCGATCTGCTTTTTGAATGCCTTTACTCTTTAGCACATTTGCCATTTTACAAACACGCTCATGAAGCTCTGTATAACTAATAGCAACAGGCGGTTGGCCGGGATCATTGGGCTCAAAAAGCAAGGCTGTTTTTGATCCTCGAGTGGCCAAATGCCTATCTATACAATTTAAGGTAATGTTTAACTTTGCGCCTTTAAACCAGCTAACCGACGGAATCGATAAATCATGTTCTAACACGCTTTCCCAAGGGGCTATCCAGTCAAAATTTTCACGGGCAATAGTATCCCAAAAATCTTGCGGAGTGTTTGTTGCATCATGGCAGGCCTGATTATATGCCTCTAAAGAATCAATATTATAATGGTTATGCATGTAAAGATGTTTTAGAAACAGAAAGATACTAATTTTTTTAAATGCTACTGTTTTTAATTAAAAATAAGTCCCGTAACTTTAAAGCTATTAATTTGTATTAACAAACAGCACAACTCTTGAAAAAACTACTCCAGACACTTAATATTCTATTTTTTATTGGGACTATTTACGTTAATTACGGCTCCAGTACGGGGATGTTTAACAACTCAACACAGGCTGCCATAAGCGGTAAATATCAAACTCTTTTTACCCCTGCTAGTTACGGATTTTCTATATGGGGGGTTATTTATCTTTTACTTCTTGGTTTTGTTATATACCAGTCTAGAAGCCTTTTTGTTAAAGTAACTAATGATGCATTTGTAGAAAAAACAGGATGGTGGTTTATACTCAGTTGTATAGCAAACAGCCTTTGGTGTTACTTATTTGTTTGTGATCACATCCTGCTATCTACCTTTGTTATTTTCTTTATTTTATTTTGTTTGTTACAAATTGTAACGAGAAACAATATGAATCTTTTGGAGGCGCCACTTTCAAAAATTACTTTTTTGTGGTGGCCATTTATTATTTATAGTGGATGGCTAACGGTGGCCTGTATTGCTAATGTAACCATCTACCTTACAAAAATTGGCTGGGATGGCTGGGGGATTTCCCCAGAGGCCTGGACCTTTACAATGATTGGCATTGCCACTTTTATAAATCTTGTTGTCACCTGGAGACGAAATATGCCCGAATTTGCCTTAGTTGGCGCTTGGGGTTTAGTGGCCATTGGAGTGGCAAACACAGGCAGTTATGAAGCTATAAAACAAATGGCCTATCTATGTGCTGGGGTTTTACTTTTGAGCAGCAGTATACACGGTCTAAAAAATAGAGCCACCAACTCACTTGGTAAACTTCTTACAAAATCCTAAAAAAGAATTTTAATTGTTTAAATATATCTTAAGGGCCTTTGTAAGGATTTAACTTTGGTCTATTTTTGCATACTATGAGCAAAACACTTGTTCGCTCTCTCTTTAGAGAGTCTTCTGCACAGGCAGCATTAAAAACCCAGCTCACCGAGCAAACCAGGGATAACTGCGTGGTGTCGGGACTTGTTGGAAGTGCGCTTTCAATTTCAATTGCTGAACTTTTCAAGGAAACAGCGCTCCCTTTTCTACTAATATTAAATGACAAAGAACAAGCTGCATATCATCTCAATGATTTAGAAAATATACTGGGAGATGAAAGTGTATTGTTCTATCCCGGAAGCTACCGAAGGCCTTATCAAATAGAACAGACAGACAACGCAAATGTTTTGCTGCGAAGTGAGGTGTTAAACCGCATCAATTCCAGAAAAAAACCAGCGCTTATTGTTACCTACCCCGAAGCGTTATTTGAGAAAGTTGTCACAAAAAAAGAACTAGAAAAAAACACCCTAAAAATTTCGGTTGGAGAAAACCTATCTATAGATTTTGTAAACGAAATATTATTTGAATACAATTTTAAAAGGGTAGATTTTGTGACAGAGCCTGGAGAGTTTTCTGTTCGTGGTGGTATTTTAGATGTATTTTCCTTTAGTAATGATGAGCCCTATAGGATTGAGTTTTTCGGAGATGAAATAGACTCCATAAGAACCTTTGATGTAGAAACACAACTCTCTCTTGAGCAGTTAAAAAAAGTGTTTGTCATCCCTAATGTAGAAAACAAACTAATGGAAGAAAACAGAGAGAGTTTTCTAAAATACATCTCTGGAAAGACAATAATTTGCCTTAAAGATCAAGAAATAGTAAACAGCGCTATAGACGCTCTTTTCACTAAAGCAACCCAAGCATATGATACGCTACAAGGGGAGGTTAAAAGAGTTTCTCCTGAGCTGTTATTTTGCACCTCTAGGCTGTTAAAAAACCAATTTGAAGGGTTTAAAACAATAACCTTTGCTACTAGTAATCCTCACGGGCTAAGAGAAAAAGCCGGTGATACACTGCCAGAGAATACCTCAAAGCTCATTGGCTTTAACACCAAGCCACAGCCCTCTTTTAACAAGCAGTTTGATTTACTGATTGAAAACCTAAATCAAAACACCGATAAGGGATATACCAATTATATTTTCTGTAGCAGCGACCAACAAGCCAAACGCTTTGAAGATATTTTTGCAGATGCTAAAGTGGCTGTAACACAATTTGAGACGGTTGTTTTTCCGCTTTATCAGGGGTTTATAGACCACCAGTGCAAACATGTTTGTTATACAGATCATCAAGTATTTGAACGCTACCACAAATTTAGCCTTAAAAACGGGTACGCTAAAAAACAAGCCATTACCCTAAAGGAATTAACCAACCTTGTGGTTGGTGATTATGTAACCCATATTGATCACGGAATAGGAAAATTTGGAGGGCTTCAAAAAATTGAAGTAGAAGGCAAACAACAGGAGGCCATTAAATTAATATATGGGGAGCGTGATATTTTATATCTAAGCATTCACTCATTACATAAAATTTCGAAATACAACGGCAAGGATGGCACCGTTCCAAAAATTTACAAGTTAGGAAGTGCTGCCTGGAAAAAATTAAAACAAAAAACAAAAGCAAGAGTAAAACACATTGCTTTTAATTTAATAGAATTGTACGCAAAAAGAAGGCTTCAAAAAGGATTTCAATATGATCCAGACAGCTATTTGCAACATGAGCTAGAATCTAGCTTTATCTTTGAGGATACCCCAGATCAATCTACGGCAACTGCAGATGTAAAAGCAGATATGGAGAGTGAGCGCCCCATGGACCGCTTAATTTGTGGTGACGTTGGGTTTGGAAAAACAGAAGTTGCGGTTCGTGCAGCTTTTAAAGCCGTTGATAATGGTAAGCAGGTTGCCATTTTAGTGCCAACCACAATATTAGCATTTCAGCACTTTAAAACCTTTAGCGAAAGACTAGAAACCATGCCAGTAAAGGTAGATTACCTAAATCGCTTCAGAACGGCCAAGGAGCGTAAAGGTGTTTTAGAGAATTTAAAAAATGGAAGGTTAGATATTGTTATTGGTACCCATCAGCTAGTTAGTAAAGCTATCGAGTTTAAGGACCTTGGCCTGTTAATTATAGATGAAGAGCAAAAATTTGGGGTTGCCGTAAAAGACAAGCTTAAGACCATTAAAGAAAATGTAGACACCCTCACCCTAACGGCTACTCCAATTCCAAGAACGCTGCAGTTTTCACTCATGGCCGCCAGAGATTTGAGTGTTATTACTACACCACCACCCAACAGGCATCCTGTTGAGACAAACGTAATTCGCTTTGGAGAAGAAACCATTAGAGATGCCATCAGGTATGAAATATCTAGAGGAGGACAAACCTTCTTTGTACACAACCGCATAGAAAACATAAAAGAAGTTGCGGGTATGATACAGCGTTTGGTTCCAGATGCAAAAATAGGTATTGGCCACGGGCAATTGGAAGGTAAAAAACTAGAAGGGCTTATGCTCGGGTTTATGAATAATGAATTTGATGTACTGGTGGCTACAACTATTATTGAAAGCGGGCTGGATGTGTCAAATGCAAATACTATATTTATAAACAATGCAAATAACTTTGGCCTGAGTGATCTGCACCAAATGCGAGGGCGTGTGGGTAGAAGTAACAAAAAAGCATTCTGTTATTTTATTACACCTCCTTATTCTGCCATGACAGATGATGCCAGAAAAAGAATTACTGCACTTGAGCAATTTAGCGATCTAGGGAGTGGAATTAACATTGCCATGAAAGATCTTGAAATTCGTGGAGCTGGAGATTTACTTGGCGGAGAGCAAAGTGGATTTATCAATGAAATTGGTTTTGAAACCTATCAAAAAATATTGGCAGAGGCTATACAAGAGCTGAAAGAAAAGGAGTTTAAAGAGTTGTATGAAACCACCGATACAGAATTTAAAAACAGAGCCTTTGTAAAAGAAGTTACCATAGACACAGATTTTGAAATATTATTTCCCGATGATTATGTCAACAACATTACCGAGCGGTTAAACCTTTACACCAAACTTAACGAAATTAAAGATCAAGCTGGGTTGGAGGCATTTCAAAAAACCTTGGAGGACCGTTTCGGGGAGCTTCCCTCACAGGTAATTTCCTTATTTGATAGTGTGCGCATTAAATGGATTGCAATAAAAATGGGGATAGAGCGCGTGATTATTAAACAAGACCGCTTTATTGGTTACTTTATCAGTGACCAACAAAGTGATTTTTATCAAACCCAAGGCTTTTCTAAAGTGCTAGACTTTGCACAAAACAATGCCTCAAATGTAAAAATTAAAGAAAAAAACACTCGGGGTGGGCTGCGTTTATTACTTACCATAGAAAACGTATCTTCTATTTCAAAAGTGCTGGACATGCTTGAAAAGACTGGCCTGTAAAACGTTTTTTATTTGTGTTTAAAAGTGATAAAATGCATCTTTAAAGTGCGTAATCTCTTGGGTTGATTTATTCTTAATGATGGCCAAAATATCAAACCTTGCCTCTAAGGGGATGTTGTTTGAAACCAAGTACTGGTTTGCCGCCTTGAGAAGCAGTTTTATTTTCTCTGGGCTCACAAAAGACTGTGGGTCACCAAAAAAATTACTGTTTCTTGTTTTGACCTCAACAATAATAATTTGAGCCTCTTTTTTTGCAATGATGTCTATTTCTGCCTTTTGAAACCTCCAGTTTCTCTCTAAAATAACATATTGGTTTTCTAGTAAATAACCTACTGCAAGAGATTCTCCCAGGCGGCCTAAATCGTTATGAGTTGCCATTATTTTATACTGCTAAAAATGGTGGCTATAAAAAGGGGAGTGTTGTAACTATAAAATTAGGTAATAATATTTTAAAAACTACTCTAACTATAGCGTAAATGTACCTGTTTTTGTGTCACCTCAAAGGTTACTACTTTACCAAAAACTAGCGCTCTATTATCTTTAACATGCCCTGCAGGAAAATTAAAACTAACTGGATATTGATACTCTTGGACTGCCTCAAATATAATCTCAGGGGCTGTTTTTCCAAAACCAATGGTATTGTCTCGCATATCACTCATACCCCCCACAATAAGACCTGCAAGATTTTTAAGACGACCACTTCGTTTTAAATTTTGCATCATTCTGTCTATATGATATAACATTTCATCAAGATCTTCAATAAACAAAACTTTGTCTTTCCAATCTATCTGCGAGGGGCTGTCTAAAATACTATACAGCACAGACAAATTACCCCCAACCAAGGTGCCCGTTGCCGTTCCAAATCTGCAAGGTAGCGAAGCGTCGAGGCTATAGGAAATATTAGGGTTTTCTGCAAATAGCGCTTGTTGTAATGTGTCTCTAGAGGCTTTTGATCTCTTTTCTATCTCTAGACACATCTGCCCATGAATGGTAGGGATGTTAAACCTATTGATATGGCTATGCAAGACCGTAACATCACTGTAGCCAACAATCCATTTTGGTTGTTGTGTAAACTGAGTGAAGTTTAACAAATCAACCATACGTATGGTGCCGTAACCTCCTCTGGCGCACCAAATAGCTTTTATGTTTGGATTGTCTAGAGCGTTTTGGAAATCTTGTGCGCGTAGGGAGTCATCTCCAGCGTATTGGTTATACTTGGCCTCAATGGTTTTGCCAAGGTGCACCTCTAAGCCCATTTTTTTTGCAAATAATATAGCCGGAGCTAGTTCTTTACTTGAAACTTTTCTAGCCGTAGAGACAATAGCTATAGTATCGCCTTTTTTTAGTTTTTTAGGGTGCTTTTGATGTGTTATATTCAAGGGTAATCTGTTATATATTAAACTTTTGAGTTATATTTATATCTGAAACTAAATCCTATTATAAAAGTACAAAGTATTTAATCACATTGGAGCAATAACAAACTATTTTTATGGAAGTCACAACCAATCCTCCTTGTAACACCGCGCTACTTGAGGAGTACATCCCTTCAGGGGAAAACCCTTGGACATCACAAAAAATAAAACACCTCTACAGGCGCCTAGCCTATGGTGTTAACTTGGCAGGTATAGATGCCACCCTACCTCTTACACCCGCTACTGTTGTAGATTCTATTATAGATACGGCCATCAATTTACCTCAGACAGCTGCGCCATCATGGGGGTATTTTAGCATTAGTGATTTTGCTGATTTTGATTTAGAAAATCCAGCAAATGTTAGTCAATGGTATATCCAAACCGCAGGTGATACTATTGAAGGAGGACTTAGAGCTAGATTAACCATGTTTTGGATGAATCATTTTGTTACTGAGTTAGACAGCTACGGATCTTACGCTCCTTATATGTTTCAATATTACAACTTAATGCAAACACATGCCTTGGGTAATTTCAAAGAGTTTGTTAGAGCTGTTGGAGTTAATTCTACAATGCTTATTTACCTCAATGGGTTTGAAAACACTAGTAATAACCCAAACGAAAATTATGCTAGAGAGCTTTTTGAATTATTTACCTTAGGAGAAAACAACAACTACACTCAAGAGGACATCATACAAGCCTCTAGAGCATTAACAGGTTATAATCACTGGGATGACCCTGGCGCACAAATATATTTTGACCAAAGCACCTGGGATGAAAGCCCTAAAACAGTTTTTGGATCTGAGGAGTTTTATACCTATGATGAACTTATAGACACCCTGTTTGAACTCAGAGAAACAGAGATTGCCCAATTTATTTGCACCAAAATTTATAAATACTTTGTAAGCCATCAGTACGATGTCATTACACAAGAAGATATTATAAACCCATTAGCACAAACCCTCATTGATGCAAATTTTGAAATGGCACCAGTGCTTAGGCAGCTTTTCAAGAGCCAACATTTTTTTGATGATCGTGCACTGGGAATCGTTATTAAAAATCCTTATGATGTAGTCTTTAATTACATCAATGAAGGTAATTTCTTTTACAACGAACCTGTTTTAAATGGACTCGTGTATTACACTGGTGTTATAGGGCAAGAAATATACAGCCCCCCTGATGTTTCTGGTTGGCAGAGAGATCAAACCTGGATAAATACAGCAACCTTATTAGCAAGGTGGCAAATAATGGAGCTTTTTAATGGGTATCTATTTGATCTAGAATTACAAGCACAGTTTGTTGATTTGGCAAGAGAACTCTCCAGTGATAGTAATGACCCATATGTAATAACAAAAGCCGTAGTAGATTTCTTTAACTCAAAAGAATTGTTTACCCAGGCAGATTATCAAGTAGCTACTAGTGTTTTAAAATGGGAGGTCCCTCAAAATTATTATGATGATGGTATTTGGAATCTAGACTATGAATCTGCACCATACCAGGTATATTTATTGCTTAACCACATAACAAAATTACCCGAATTTCAACTTAAATAAAACTTCTATGCCCAATAAAAATAAGCCTTGGAGTACAAAAAATAAAGCAGTAAAAAAAGCGCACGATCAAGAGCATGCTACTTGGAACCGTCGCTCTTTTATACAAGCCCTTGGGCTTGCTGGAGCAGGAAGCATGATGCTGGGAGGGACCAATGTAAGTGCAACAGTACCCTCACCTTTATCTGTAGCGCTGTCTGGGTCAGAGAATGATAATATTTTAGTCATCATACGTCTTAAGGGAGGAAATGATGGGCTTAATACCGTAGTGCCGCTTTATGATTATGACACCTATTCGAATTTACGTCCAACGATACGTCATCAAGAAAATGAACTTCTCTCGCTGAGTCCAGATTTTGCAATCCCTAACTACATGAACGCTTTAGAAGCTGTCTGGGGAGAGGGGAACATGAAAATAATTCACGGCGTTGGATATCCAGACCAAAACTTATCTCACTTTAGATCTAGTGATATATGGGCCACAGCTGATGCCATTAACATTGAACCTACTGGATGGTGGGGACGATACTTTGAAGACTTGTACCCAGATTATTTAATCAATCCGCCTGAGGTGCCACCTGCCATACAAATTGGAAGTGTTGGAAATCTTATTTTTGAAGGTGCTAGTTCAAATTACGCATTTTCTGTTGCCAACCCAGATCAATTAGCCAATATTGCACAAACAGGAGGGCTGCATGATGTGGTGAATCTTCCAGAGTGTGTGTATGGAGATCAGTTACTTTTTTTAAGGGCTCAAACCAACACAACTTTTACATATGCTGAGGTAATAAATGACGCATATACATCCTCTAGCAATGAAGCCTCATATATTCAAGGCACTTTGTCTGACCAACTAGCAATTATAGCTAGAATGATTAAAGGAGGGCTTGGCACAAAGGTTTATATGGTTTCTTTAGATGGTTTTGATACCCATGCAGATCAAGTAAATAAACAAAGAACCCTTCATGAAGACCTTGCAAACAGTATAAAGCACTTTTATGAAGACTTAGCAAGCGCAGGATATGATGACAAAGTGTTGGGCATGACAATTTCTGAGTTTGGAAGGCGTCCCTATGAAAATGGATCTAATGGTACAGATCATGGAGCTGCTTCTCCAACATTTCTTTTTGGAGCAGGACTTAACGGAAACGGGTTTGTGGGAGCCCATCCAGATATAGATGCTAGCGCATGGGATAATAACAATAATCTTGTGCCCTCCACAGATTTTAGAGATGTATACGCCAGTGTATTAACAGACTGGTTTTGTCTAGACCCAAGTATTGTAAATACAATTTTATTAAACGATACTTACCAAACACTTAATCTAGGGTTTAATTGCCAGGGTTTAAACACCTCAGATTTTGCAAATGTGAGCCGCTTTAGCCACGTTGCTACCTATAGAGATAACAGAACTTTTATTGAAATAAATATGCAAAATTCGGCCCATGTAGAAGTCAAACTAATTAACATCCTAGGGCAAGAGATGGTGACTCTTTGTAATGAAATTTTAACTCCGGGCAATCATATAATAGACGTAAAGGCTAGAGCCAATACAAGACTAGCCTATGGACAGTATATTTACAGGATTAATGCCCTAGGGCAATTTTACAGTAAGAGTATTTTAATCAAGTAATATCAATTTTTAAATTACGTGGCATCTGCTTATTAAAATGCTATTTTTGCAGCATAACCTTTTGCCAAAAAATATGAGTCAAGATCCAAAAAGATATACCATTACAGCTGCATTACCTTACACTAATGGCCCTGTGCATATTGGGCATTTAGCTGGTGTATATATACCCGCAGATATTTACGCTCGTTTTCAGCGCATGCAGGGAAAAGATGTAGCCTTTGTTTGTGGTAGTGATGAGCATGGAGTTCCTATAACTTTAAAGGCAAAAAAAGAAGGGATTACTCCCCAGCAGGTAGTTGATAAATACAACAGTATTATCAAACAATCTTTTGAAGATTTCGGAATTTCTTTTGACAACTATTCTCGTACAACGTCAAAAATACATCATGACACAGCTAGTGAGTTTTTTAAAAAACTACACAGTGAAGGAAAGTTTATAGAACAGGTAACACAGCAACTATATGATGCAGATGCAAATCAATTTCTGGCAGATAGGTTTGTGGTGGGTACCTGCCCAAAATGCGGTAATGAGGAAAGTTATGGAGACCAATGTGAAAGCTGCGGCACCTCCCACAACGCAACAGATCTTATACATCCAAAAAGTGCTATTACTGGCGCTGTACCTAGTTTAAAGGAAACTAAACATTGGTTTTTACCCCTAGATAAGTACGAGCCATTTTTAAAAGAATGGATTCTAGAAGAGCACAAAAAAGATTGGAAAACAAATGTCTATGGCCAGTGTAAATCCTGGATTGATGATGGTCTTCGCCCCAGGGCGGTTACACGTGATTTAGATTGGGGGATCCCCGTTCCTGCTCCAGATGCAGATGGTAAGGTACTATACGTGTGGTTTGATGCTCCTATTGGATATATCTCTGCAACTAAGCAGTGGGCAAAAAAACAAGGCAAAGATTGGGAGCCATATTGGAAAGACAAAGACACCAAATTATTACATTTCATAGGAAAAGATAATATTGTTTTTCATTGTATCATTTTCCCTAGCATGCTTAAGGCAGAAGGAAGTTACATCCTGCCTAACAATGTGCCTGCAAATGAGTTTTTAAATCTTGAGGGAAATAAAATTTCAACCTCAAAGAATTGGGCCGTTTGGCTGCATGAATACCTAGAAGATTTTCCAGACCAGCAAGATGTGTTGCGTTATGTACTAACATCAAATGCGCCAGAGACAAAAGACAATGACTTTACCTGGGCAGATTTTCAAGCAAGAAACAACAATGAACTTGTGGCCATCTTCGGAAACTTTATAAACCGTGTAACGGTATTAACTCATAAATACTATGACGGGATTACTCCAAGTGAGGGAATACTCTCGCAAATAGATATAAAAACCCTAGAAACAATAAGGGCATATCCTGCGGTTATTGAAAGCTCTATAGAGCGGTACCGCTTTAGAGAGGCGCAACAAGAGCTGATGAATGTTGCTCGTTTGGGTAATAAATACTTGGCAGATCAAGAGCCTTGGAAAACTATAAAAACAGATGAGCAGCGCACCAAAACAGTTATGTTTGTTGCCCTTCAAATAGCCAGTGCGCTAGCCATTTTAAGTGAGCCGTTTTTACCTCATACTTCAAGAAAATTAAAAGAAATGCTCCGTATTAATTCCAGAGAAACTCAAAATGGGTTGCAATGGAGTGATGTAGCTACTAAGCAAATACTTATAGCCCCTGGACATACCATTAATACAAACGAACTTCTTTTTAGCAAAATAGAGGATTCACAAATACAAGCACAAATGGATAAGCTAACTGCTAGTAAATTAGCAAATGAAATTGCTGACAAAGTAACAACGCCGCAAAAAGACACCTGCACTTTTGAAGATTTTACAAAATTAGATATGCGTGTTGGAACTATTATTGAAGCAGAAAAAATGCCAAAAGCTAAAAAGTTATTGGTATTAAAGGTAGATACAGGACTGGATGTACGCACCATTGTCTCTGGGATTGCAGAGAGTTTCACGCCCCAAGAAATTATAGGAAAGAGGGTGACGGTTTTGGTAAATCTAGCACCAAGAGCGTTGAGAGGGGTAGAAAGCCAAGGTATGATTTTAATGACCCAAATGCCAGACGGAACACTAGTTTTTGTAAATCCAGATACTGCAGGAGTAAGCAATGGAGATAGCATTGCATAATGATGCTTAAAATTGCGAATCACCCTATTTATACCTATTCGCTTCCTCAGGGACACCGGTTTCCTATGGTTAAATATGAACTGCTTCCTAGGGTATTGCTTGAGGATTCGATTTGCACTCCAGATAATTTTTTTGAGCCCCAAAGAGTACCGCCAGCACTTATTTTAAAAGCCCATGGGGAAAATTACTATAATAAATTAGTAAATCTATCTCTTGATAGAAAAGAGATCAGGAAAATAGGGTTTCCATTAAGACAAGAATTGGTGGACAGAAGTCATTATATCATTGGGGGCACCATACAAGGGTGTGAGTTTGCGCTGCAAAACGGTGTTGGCATGAATATAGCCGGAGGCACACATCATGCTTTTAAAGACCATGGAGAGGCCTTTTGCCTTCTAAATGACCAAGCCATAGCTGCACATTATTTGTTAGATACCCAAAAAGCATCAAAAATACTTATTATAGACCTTGATGTGCATCAAGGAAATGGAACAGCAATGCTGTTTAAAGACAATCCAAATGTGTTTACATTTTCTATGCATGGGGCCAAAAACTATCCTTTTAAAAAACAAAGAAGTGATTTGGATATTGGTCTAGAAAACGATACCCAAGACGCTTTATATTTGGAGATTTTAAAAAACACATTGCCCAAACTAGTAACAAAAGTAAAGCCAGATTTTATATTTTACTTAAGTGGTGTAGATATTTTGGCAAGTGATAAATTAGGCAAATTAGGGTGTTCTCTAGAGGGGTGTATGCAAAGAGATCGTTTTGTTTTTGAAAGCTGTAAACAGGCAAACATTCCTGTTCAAGTAAGTATGGGTGGCGGGTATTCTAAAGACATTGATGTTATTTTGGAGGCTCACAAAAACACCTTCAAGGCGGCGCAAGAGGTCTTTTTCAATAAAATCTTTTAGATCTTTTTTATAAAATCTTTTAGAGAGTGCCCTTTAGGAATTTCCATCTTTTTTCTAAGATTATAGCGGTAGTTATCTACAGATGCCGCACTAATCCCTAATTGCAATGCAATTTGTTTTGAGGGCTGTCCTAAACGCAACATGGTAGCGACCTTTTTCTCCTTCTCGTTTAAATTAGAATACAATTGGTCTATTTTGGCTCTAAAGGAATCATTGGTTTCGTTAACCTGTTGGTAGAGTTGTATTTTCTCTTTATTTTGATCAATATCATTATTGATGAAATGTATGGTGTCTTTAACAACAGCTTTGTGAGTATCATTAATAACCTTTACTTCTTTTAATTTTAGTTTGATTTTCTCTAGCAATTCATTTTTTTCTGAAATATGAATAGCAAAATCTGTAATCTGTTTGTTTTTAAAAATTACCTGAGCATCGAGGGCTTCTTGTTTTATGGAGAGTACTTCTTGTTTAGCTATTAAATTTTCTCTTTTAATGGTATTTAATTTTTTTTGGCGGTAAAAAGAAATAAGGAAAAACAATAAAATTAGACCTAAAACACCAAAAGTAAAATAGGTTTTATCTCTAGATAGTTTTTGTTCTGCTTTTGATACTTGCAATTGTGCGTTTTTGGATTCTAGCTTGGCAGATAATTCATTATAATTAAACTCAGACTGAATTACATTAAACTTATTTTTTTGTAAAATAGCGCGCAAACTATCCTTTATTCTATAGTGTTGTTGTAAGGATAGAAAAGCATTTTTTGGGTCCTTGTTTAACGTGTAAAGCTCAGATAATTCTTTATAAAGGTCTTTTTTTGATTCCTGAAATGAAGAAATTTCTTCATTTTTTAGAATGGTTTGTAATTCTAAAATTCCTAAGCCTAGTTGCTTTTTTTGTTTATAAATTTTGGCTTGTTGGCTTGCAATGGAGATGCGGTGAGATAGATTTTCAGAAATGGAGGCTTGTATCCTGGCACTATCTAGATATTTTTCAGCAAGGGTAAAGGTATTTTTGTTGGTATAAGCCTTGCTTAAAAAAGTATATCCTTCTGCCAATATATAGGCTATGCTGTCTTTTTTGTCTAGCTGTAAGAGCGTGTCATAAATTGGTATTGCCAAATCAGGCTTGTCTTGTTTTAAGTAAATTTCCGCCCTGTATTTGTCTAAGAAGTGAATGCCCTGAACATTTTCAACTTTAGCGTACATGGTTTGAGCGCTATCAATATACTTCTGGGCAAGTGAGTATTGTTTTTCATCAAAATAATGAGCAAACATAAACTCATAAGATTCTCCAGTCTCCCAGTAGGCGTCTATAGACTTTGATATTATAAGTGCCTTTTTTATACATTCTAGGGCTGTTTCATTATTTTTTATAGAAGAATATATTGCAGCCAAGTGAGTATAGTTTTCTGCTAAATATGTTTTGGTTTGAATGTCTTGATCATCTTTTAATAAAAATTTATTGGCCTTTAAAAAGCTTTCCAAAGACAAATCAAAACGTTCTAGATAATTATAAGCAAGCCCCCTGTTTGTGTGGGCGTATGCAATCCCTGCTAGGTGTTTTTGATTAGCGGCAGAACCATATTGAAGGGCGCTATCTGCATACTTCAATGTGTTTAAATCATTTTCAAGGTATTTTTCTAGCACAGAAAATCTGTTATATGCTCTGATGATGTTAAAGCTGTCTTTTGCAACTTTACTCAGTTCTAGCGCTTTTCTCAGATAAAAAACAGCGCTATCTTCAGATTTTGTCACATAATCAAAACCAACAATTAGAAGATGATCAATCTGTGTAGCTATAGGTAGTCCTTTAGTTTGTAGTTGGTTTTTTATATCCTCTAATGTGATATCAGGGGCTTGTTGCTGGTCATTTTGAGCATGCAAAATACCCGTAAGAAAAAATAAGATAAACCAAATGTTCTTTATCATAGCACTATCAAAAATAAACTAAACAATCAAAATTAGTGGCATTATTGAGAGCAAACTAGTTCATATTTTTCTCATACTCTAGATGAAAAACCATAATTTAACTATAATTTTATAGTGCAAATGTATTTAATCTTGTTAGAGGGAAATTAAAATTACAATTGCTATGAAAAAGAGCGAAAGCCATTATTTTTAATAATGGCTTTTTTTATGACCACTCAAGAGGTTTATTTTTTCAAATACAATCCCAATTTTATTTTATGATAAGGCATTTTCTCTTCAAAATGTTCAAAATAAGCTTTAAGACTATCTGGGTTTTCTAGTACTTTTTTTGCCTGCTGAATCTTTAAAATCTCTGAGGAGTTTATAAATTGATGCAAATCTAATGGGGTGCCCATTTCATTTATTTTTATCAAATGGGTATATACGGTGTTTTCAGTAATACCTCTCTTGTGGGCAATTTGGGTTATAGATAATCCCTCTAGAAACAAATTATAACTCTTTTGGTGGGTGGGTAGTTTTGTGGCATTGCCGTCCTGGTGCTTTGCAATTATTTTAATAAAAGAAGCTGCATATTTTTCGAGTTTGGCTTTTCCTACACCACTTATCTTAGAGAACCCTTCCATGGTGATTGGCTTTTTTTGCTCCATATCTTTAAGACTGGCATCGCTAAAAATAACATAGGCTGGCACGCCCATGTCTTTTGCATAAATAGCCCGAAGAACTCTTAACTTTTCAAATAATTCTTTTGTTTTAACAGCGCTAGTTTCTTTAACCTCTTTTGTTTTGGGCTGCTGCTTAGACAAGGTTGCTAGTTTAATTTGCTTGCCTTCAAACAAAATCTGTTTTGCTTGGCTAGTTAAAAGCAATCTACCCCCTTGATGAAACCAAATTTCTAGTACTCCTTGATTGAGCAGCTGTATAATATATTGTTGTAGATCTCTCCAAGAGATGTCTTTTGCAGCTCCAAATGTTTTGATGTGTTGGTACCCCTTTTCAAAAACTTGTTGGTTGTTAGACCCGCGCAATACATCTATAAGTAGCCCAAGAGCTTCTTTTTCTTGAAGTCTAACTACCGCTGAGCATATTTTCTGGGCAATGAGTGTACCATCAAAATAGGTTGGAGGGTTTTTACAAATGTCACAATTACCACAATCTTCTGTTATAAACTCGCCAAAGTAGTTGAGAAGCGCTTTACGCCTGCAACTCAGTGCTTCTGCAAATTGCTGCATGCGCTCTAACTTGGCTATTTGTATTTCTTGAGTTTGTGTGCCCAGAGCAAACTTTTGCAGTTGCATGACATCTGCATAGCTATAAAATAAAAGTGCATGTGCTTTTAAACCATCACGGCCACCACGGCCAATTTCTTGGTAATAGCCCTCAATGTTTTTAGGCATATTGTAATGTATTACCCAGCGTACATTACTTTTATCTATACCCATTCCAAAGGCAACTGTGGCTACAATAATGGGTGTCCTGTCGTTTACAAAATCTTCCTGAATGCTGCTTCTAAGCTCTGGTGTTAAACCTGCATGATAGGCTTTGGCATCATAGCCCTTTGCTTTTAATTTTGTGGCAAGTGTTTCGGTGTTTTTTCTGCTCAAACAATAAATGATTCCACTTTGTAGCCCGCGAGAACCTAAAAACTTAAAAATTTGCTGTAAACGCTGCTGTCCCGGTCTTACGTCTAGATACAAATTAGGCCTGTCAAAGCTTGAGATAAATTTAGTGGCATCGGGCACTGCCAACTGCTTAACAATATCTTGCTGGGTTGCCTTATCTGCAGTTGCTGTTAAGGCTATAATGGGAGCTTCAGGAAACTCTAATTTCAAACGCTTTAATTGAGTGTAGGCGGGTCTAAAATCATGACCCCAAGAAGAAATACAATGCGCCTCATCTACAGCAATTAAACTGATAATGCTTTTCTCTAGATAGTTTGCTATTCCCCAAATACTCTCGGGAGCTACATAGAGTAATTTTAAAGTGCCAGCCATTAGACTTTCTAAAATATGTTCTTGGGTTTGTTGGTCTTGAGAACTATTGTAAAAAGCAGCAGAAACACCATTACTCTGCAGGGCATCTACTTGATCTTTCATAAGGGCAATAAGGGGAGATATTACAATAGCTACACCTTGATGAGCCAATGCTGGTAATTGATAGCATAAACTTTTACCTCCTCCTGTTGGCATAATAGCCAGGGTGTCTTTGCCAGACAAAACATGCTGGATAATCTCTAGTTGGTTGGGTCTAAAACTGTCATACCCAAAGTGTGTTTTAAGCAGCCAGTGGATATCGGGGTTTTGAGAGGTTGTTTGATTTTGCTTCATGAATAAGTAAAGGCCGTTTTATTTGTAAAGTTAGGCTAATCTTACCTTACATAAATAATCTATGCTATGGTTTTCTAAATTTAATAATGCATCCTATATTCAAATTAATTTAACAAGCCTTACATGAATAGTTTTCTAAATAACATGACCAATTATTAAAATAATTTGACCTAAATTTAAACTCTTTTGATCGTGCATAGATTCATAGGTACATTTATATTTTTATAAATATCAAATAGTAAAAAAATCCAAAGCGATTTTGCTTTGGATTTTCTAAGTATAGCAATTTCTCAATTACTTATTTCCCAACATCAAAAGTTCATTACACAACACCTCTGTAATATATCGCTTCTCTCCTGCGTCTGTCTCCCACATGCGGTTGGTTAGTTTTCCTTCTATAGCAATTTCTTGTCCTTTTTTTACATAGCTTTCTACAACAGTAACTAGCCCTCCCTTTACCACTATATTATGCCAATAAGCGCGTTCTACTTTTTGTCCTTCTTTGTCTTTGTAGCTATCATCTGTAGCGAGACTAAACTTGGCCATCTTATTGCCATCATTAAAGGTTACAATTTCAGGCTCTTGACCTAATCTTCCAATCAACTGTACTTTGTTTCTAAGTGCGTTCATAATTATTAATTTTTAAATATTAAACAGTTAAGTTTTCCAGAAACCGCTCTGGCAACGTCTATCGATATATTCGACACTGCAAACATAAAAGCAATTGCAAGTTGGAGTCGGTATCTAACTATTTGCTTTCGTTTGCAATTACTTGTAACTATTTGTTGTCTTTTAATATGTTGAAAACAAGTTATTTAACAATAAAAACTAATTGATAAAAAAATAAAAGATTTATGTAATTAACACTGAGAAAATAAAAATAGTCCTGGTTGGATTGCTGTTATTTAGAAATAATTGAACCCTTTTTTTAAAATGTATAGGTAGCGGCAACTATAAGGTTTCTTCCTGGGGCAGAAAGGCCGCTACTGTAAGGTCTGTAACGCTTGTCTGTAATATTCTCAAGGGTCGCGTTTAATTGAAGTGATTTAGAGTACTTGTATTGTGCTGAAAAATTAAGTGTATACCATTTGGGGGCATACGGATTTCCATTTTGATCTGCAGCATACAAAAACGCATTGTTTTGTTGACTTGGCGCTAAATCTTCAAAATCAAACTGGCCATTATACTCTGCAAAAGCAGCTAGAGTGAGCTTTGCTTTATTATAGATAAGGCGGGTGTTTCCATAGGCAGGCGCTGCGTGGCGAAGAGCCTCTTTAGTTCCTTGTTGATCCTGTGCAAAGCCTTTGGTGATATTGTATTGAGAGCTAAGTTTCAGCTCTTTTGAAAAAGCAATGGCTATACCTGCTTCAAAACCATAGACCTGTGCCCTAGAGGCATTTTGAATGGCTTGAATGGTGCTTAATTCTCCCTGATATAGAATTTGCGATTCTCCATCAAGAGAAAAATCTCTTCTAATCAAAGCATCTTCTAAGATGGTATAAAACCCTGCAAAATCAAATTTTACAACTGAATCAAAGTTTAGGCTAACACCTATATCTGCATTATATGCATACTCTGGTTTTAAATCTGGGTTGGGCACCACAACACTCCCTGGCTCACTGTCAAAGACTTTTCCAACATCGTCAATATTTGGTGCTCTAAAGGCAGTTCCTAGGTTTAAACGCCATCCTAAGGTTTTATTTGGGTTCCAAGTAACTCCAGCAGTTCCTGTAAGGGCGCCAGTATTAATTGTAGCCTCGGTAAAAGGAAGGTCAAACAAGCTAGTATCAAACTGGGCATCAATAATAATATGACTATACCTAAGACCCCCTATAAATGAAATGTTTTTTGCCAATGCAAATTGACTACTCATATACCCAGCCAAGGATTGCCATGAAGAGCCGTCTGGATATCTAGAAACATCTGTTTGTGAAATTCCTGTAACTATGTCTGATTTAAGGCCCCTAGAACCAACTTTGTTAAAAATATACTCTATACCATAGTTCAACTTTGCTTTTTTAATCTTTTTTTCAAAATCCCAAGCCGTGGTATACGCCGCTACTTTTTCTTGTGTCTCATACAAAAAAGAATCTCCAAAATCTCTATCACTTCTACCCTCTTTAAAGTGCTGAAAGGAAAGTGTAAAAGCACTCTCATCAAACAAGGTGTTTGTATCTGGGGTGTTTTGTATTTGCAAATTTCCAGAAACCCATTGTTGCGGAGTATAGTCCCAAACTGCAGACTCCAACGCACCATTGGTGTCTCTTATAAGCCTATCATACCTTGGGTAATCGCTGGTGGTTGTATAAAACAAACCCAGGTCAAAATTCCAGTTATTGTTTGGCATGTAACGCACCTTTTGCATTGTATTTATTTGAGAGTACGCTGTTGGACGTTGTATTTTAGGGTCTTGATTTTGTACAACGGTATCAACACCATTAATGGTTTCTATATATTGGTTGCGCAAATAATCATCTGGGCCATGACTACCCATACGTAAGTTGTCAAAATCACTATAGGTTACACTAGTTAAAAAAGCCCACTTTTTGGCGCCTATATTAAAATCAAAATGTCCTGTTTTCTCTTTATTGGCCGTAGCGTAACGCACCGTTGAGTTTCCAGAAAAAGAGTAGCCTTCTTCAAAGGAAAATTTAGGTTTTTTTGTGTAGAAATTCATCACCCCTCCAACAGCATCACTTCCATACACCACAGATCCTGGTCCCAAAATCACCTCTGAGCGTGCTACCGCAAAAGGGTCTATAGAGATGATGTTTTGCACATTTCCACCCCTAAAAATAGCAGTATTAAAACGCACACCATCCACAGCAATTAAAAGTCTATTTGTAGAGAACCCTCTTATTATAGGACTCCCGCCACCCAATTGGCTTTTTTGAACATATACTTGGCCACTGCTTTGTAGTAAATCTGCGGCAGTTTGAGGATTTCTAAAAAGCACATCCTCGCTGGTTACAGACACAATTTGTTGTGGAATATCTCTCTTTTTTTGTCCAAATTTTGACACAGATAAAACTACCTCATCAAGACTACTAGCATCTGTAATTAAAAATACTTTGCTATTAGCTTTTACTATTTTAGATTTGGTTTGCGAAAGAGGGGCATGAGCTATGTGCTGAAATGTAATTACCTCATCTTGGTTAAAAGAGGATATATCAGCAAAACCGTCAAAATTTGTAACAGCGCTTTTGCTTTTATCTTCATTAAACACTGCCACGCCTAGGATTGGATCCTTGGTTTGTTGAGAAAGTACTTGTATTTTTTGAGCAATTGCTGCTTGAAAGCAAAAGAAAATAGCAAGAAATGCTAATACGTGTTTCATTAATTAAACAGTTGTTGAAGTACCGCCAAGGACTTCGGTTTTTTATACCCGTGCAAATGTAATTGATAATACTCCAACACCAAATCAAGTACGCCCATTCTTTGGTTTTTTGACAGCTTTACAGAGCAAATAGCATCAAAATGTATGCCGAAGAACTGTTTTAATGCCTCAACCCGCTGACCTGTTTCACAGTAGATAGAGAAATCTTCTTTCTCAAAGGTACCCTCTGAAAGATTAAAATATGGCAAATGAGCTGCAGAGGTGTCTGGATAAAAGCCTAAGTATGCTGTAAGTTTTAATAAAAATAAGGTGTGGAAATTGGCAATATTCTCATGGTGGTCTAGCCACTGAAAAGAAGCCTCTAAAAACAGGTATAGTCCCTGGTTTGCTTCTTCCTCTATAATGGAGTTTTTTAACATCTCAGACAAAAACATCACCAAAGAGGACTTTACAATATCTGTATGTAAGGTAGTGTAAGGATGCAATACCTTAACCTCCTTTATAGACTCTAAGGTTCCTTTGTTTTTGTGATTTGCTACGATCTCTAATTGGGTAAGGGGCTGAAAATAAGAGGGCTTTAACCTCCCTTTTCTAGATTTAAGTATGCCGCGCAGTAAGTAGGTTTTAAGCCCGCTACTTTCTGTGAAACAAGTTACGATAAGGTCTGCTTCTGCATACTTTATGGAAGAAAAGACAATTGCTTTTGTAGTTTCAACCATCAGCGAATAATCATTATTTTTTTAATTTTTGTTTCTAGGGCATCTTCTGTAGTAATTAAAACGAAGTACACTCCTGAGGCTACTTTATACTTACCAAAGGCTGTTGTATCCCAAGTGATACTTCCTCCTTGACTTGTTTGCTGAAAGACTAAATTTCCTTCTAAATCTGTAATTTTCACGTTGGCCCTTGCCGTCAAACCATCTATAGTGACAGCACCTTGGTACTGAGGTCTTACCGGATTTGGAAAAACAAAAACATCTTCTAGAGTATCTCTTGGGGCCGTAGAAGTCCCTTTATAAGAAACCAAACCATTAATGGTAGCAAAATAAACTTCTCCAGTAAAAGGGTCTATAGCTATATCTTGAACATTATCTGAGGGTAGTGGAGAGTTCTCTGAGGTAAATCTCAACAATGTTTGTTGCCCATTAGCACTTAAATAAAACACCCCAGAGCTTGCTGTTGCAATCCATTTATTATTAGATCCATCTACTTCTATATCTGTAATGGTTTGCTCAAATAGCAATTCTTGGCCCACTCCTTCATCATCGGCAAAAATAATTGCACTGGCAGAGACATCTGCTGTATTGCTAAAAAAAGTGCCTGGGTTGAACAACACGCGAAGGCCTCTTAGTGTCCCTATCCATAATCTATTTTGAGCATCAAAAGCAAGCGCTCTAATATCTGTAGAAGGCAAGCCTCCACCTGTATCATCTGCGCCAATGGCTCTAAATTGATTGGTTGTAGGGTTAAAAGCGGCCAATCCTGTTTGTACAGGGCTAAAAAACACAAAACCCTCTCTGCTAATTGCCAATTTGCTATAAGCCAACTCATCTCTACCTCCCGAGATATTACTTACATCAAAAGATTGAAATTGGCCATTTGGAGAAAGTCTCAAAAGAGCATCATCTGTTAGAGATTGTAATACCCAAAGATTTCCATTTCTGTCAAAATCTGAGCCGTATAAACGTATTCCTGCATTATTTCCACCAAAAACAGGATTTTCTAGAGCAGAATTAGTTTCGTTATATAAAATTATGGGTACTTGATTCTCTACCTTTAAAAGACCACTTAAAAAGGAAGAAAAATAAACAGTTTCGGGGTTTTGATCGTCAATGCTAATGTTAACAATATCGTTAACAGCACTAACACCAAGACTTGTGGTTATTTCATCATGAGAGATATTGGTCCAAGTGCCGTCTTTTAAATTACTAATTCCCTTAGTATCTAGAGGAAAGGGATTAAAAAAAACATTAACGGCTCCAAAACTAACCCATAGCTGTCCGGCGGTTGCATCCAAGGCAAAAGGAGTGTTTAACAAAGGGCCATCTGGTAAAATTTGTGTCGTTTGGTTTGTGTTATAGGGCACCTTGAGAAGCCCTTTAAGAGAGCTGCCCAAATAAAAGATGTCATTAAAACTATATCCTGTTTGCAGAGTGTAATTAAAATCTGGCAGACTTTCTATTGATGCTTTTAAAATAAACCCCTGGTCATAGGCCTCAATGCTTGTAGCTGTGCTTATGGTTAGTACTGCATTATTTACCTTAAAATCCCTAATAGGGCTAGAGAAAGTGGCTACTTGCTGTAATGTATTACCAGCATTTATTCTATAAACTGTATTATTGTTGTCAGCAATTAACACGCGGGTTCCAAGTGTTTGTACTGCAATGTAATTTCCTTGTGTAACTAGTTCCCACTCTTGAAAATCAATAATATTGTCGTTGTTTAAAATAGCGCGCCGAATTCCTCCCTCTGTAGAAGCAGCATAAATATATGGAGCTAAAATTGTAGTCTGAGAGATGTTTATTTGAGAACCAAAATCACCGATAAAATAACTATCTCTAAACTCCAATCGCTCCAAGTCATAGACAGAGACACCAAATTGTGCAGAAATATATATTTTACCGTCATGCTCTGTAAAATGATTGATGCGTTTTTTGTTGGGTGGTATGTTTTGTTTGTCTCTAATGTCAACCACTTTCAGTACTTCATTTTCTTGACCAATGGTAACCACCTCTATGAGTCCGTCTTGATAACCAATAATTAGTAGATTTGTCTGGCTACTGTAGTGTATGGTTGTTATAGGTTCTCCTGCAAGACCCTGAACACTTGATAGCGTTGTGATTTCTTCTGTAGAAAGATCGTAAATAAATATAGCGTTATCCGTGCCTACAAAGATGCGGTCATCACCCTGTGAAATGTCTTTAACCGAAACATAAGAGAAGTAATCTTCCCAAAGGTTTTCGAAATTTTGTGCTATAGCAAAAGGGGCTACACATAACAAAAAGACCAATAAAATACGTTTCATAACATCTGTTTTCTAAAAGTAACCCAACTCTTTTGTAATATATGATTATAAGTATAACAACCCCTTTGGGTAATTATTGTGATTTAAAAAAGGTTGCCCGTAAGAGCAACCTTTATATACTATACTAGTTTGCACTAAAGATTAAACAACTCCTTGAGCCATCATAGCCTCTGCCACTTTTACAAAGCCAGCAATGTTTGCTCCCTTTACATAGTCTACATAGCCATCACCATCTTTTCCGTACTGCACACATGCCCCATGGATATCAATCATGATATTATAAAGCTTCTGGTCAACTTCTGCTCTTGTCCAACTTAAGCGTAAAGAGTTTTGAGACATTTCAAGACCAGATGTTGCTACTCCACCTGCATTAGAAGCTTTTCCTGGTGCAAATAATATTTTTGCGTTTGTAAAAACTTCAATAGCATCTGGTGTAGTTGGCATATTAGCGCCCTCACTTACACAGATACATCCATTGGCAACTAATGTTTTTGCTTCTTGCTGGTTCAACTCATTTTGAGTGGCACATGGCAAGGCAATATCACATTTAATTCCCCAAGGTCTTTGCCCAGACGTGTATGTTGCACTTGGGTATTTTTCAACGTACTGACTGATACGACCTCTTTTTACATTTTTTAGCTCCATTATAAAAGCTAATTTCTCTTGATTGATTCCTTCAGAATCATAGATAAATCCTCCAGAATCAGACATGGTAACCACCTTAGCCCCGAACTCCAAAGCTTTCTCTGCTGCATATTGAGCTACATTTCCAGATCCAGAAATAACAACTGTCTTTCCATTAAAGCTCTCTCCAATGGTTTCTAACATGTTTTTTGCAAAGTATACGTTTCCATATCCTGTTGCCTCTGGGCGTATTAACGAACCACCGTACTCACGGCCTTTCCCTGTTAATACTCCTGTAAATTCATTTCTGAGTCTCTTATATTGGCCGTACATATATCCTATCTCACGCCCGCCAACACCAATGTCTCCAGCTGGCACATCTGTGTTTGGTCCAATATGACGTGATAATTCTGTCATAAAACTTTGACAAAAACGCATTACCTCTGCGTCTGTTTTCCCTTTTGGATTAAAGTTACTTCCTCCTTTACCACCTCCCATTGGAAGTGTTGTTAAGCTGTTTTTGAACAATTGTTCGAACCCTAAAAATTTCAGGATACTCAAATTCACAGATGGATGAAAACGAAGTCCACCTTTATAAGGACCAATGGCAGAATTGTACTCTACACGATATCCTTTGTTTACGTGAATTTCGCCACTATCATCAGTCCAAGGAACACGAAACATAATGGTGCGCTCTGGTTCTACCATGCGTTCCAATAATTTTCGGCCCTGGTATCTTTCATTACTTTCAATAAATGGAATTACCGCTTCGGCAACTTCAGTCACTGCTTGTAAAAATTCTGGCTCGTTTGGGTTTAATTGTTCAACACTTGCAATAAAGTCTTTGATACTTTGCTTCATAGTATGCGTTCTTAAATTTGTTTTGTACTAATTAAAGTACGTTAATTGTTGTTTTTTGTTGGTGCTATCCTCTGTGATATTTACAATATAACATTACAAAGAATAACCACTGAATAAGGGTACTAATTCTTATTGAGCATGCCCAGTTTAACTAGCTTGTATCTAGCATACAAACATCGTCTATACTAAGACAGGGCAAATATACGAGATATGAAATAATTTTAGGTTTTAAATTTATACAATCCCTTAAATATAGCTTTTATATTTACTTCTGAAATCGCTTTTATTGAATATTCTAGATATGGATCCTGTTATCTGTTTTGGGCAGAATTGTTTACATTTACAGCCATCATAAAAAATTAAAAAATGGAAGATTCACCAAAGTTTGCTGTATTTGGAGGTGGTAGTTGGGCAACTGCGATTGTGAAAATGCTATGTGAAAATCTTGATCAAGTTGGATGGTACATGCGTAATGTTGATGCCATTAAACACATAAAAAAAGAACAGCACAACCCTAACTACCTTAGCGCTGTTGAATTTAATACCAATAAATTAAAACTTAGCAACGATATCAACGAAATGGTAGAATATGCAGACTACCTTGTTTTTGTTATTCCTTCTGCGTTTATACACCAAGAATTAGAAAAATTAAAGGCCTCCCTTGATGGGAAGGTTATTATATCTGCCATAAAGGGTATCGTGCCAGAAAGCAGTTTGATTGTTGGAGAACACTTTAACACCTACCTAAACGTTGCTTTTGATGATATCGGGGTAATATCTGGCCCTTGTCATGCAGAAGAAGTAGCCCTTGAGCGTTTGTCTTATCTTACCATTGCGTGTGCAGATGACACAAAAGCAGCTATAGTTTCCAATCATCTAAGTTGTGACTACATAAAATGTAAGATAAGTGATGATGTTATAGGGACAGAGTATGCCGCAATGCTCAAAAATATTTATGCAATTGCTGCCGGTATTGCTCATGGGTTAGGTTATGGAGATAATTTCCAGAGTGTACTGATGAGTAACGCCATTAGAGAAATGAAACGCTATGTAAAAAAGGTTCATAAAATGAAACGTGATATTAATGGCTCAGCTTATTTGGGAGACTTGTTGGTAACAGGATATTCTGTTTTTAGTAGAAATAGAATGTTTGGAAACATGATTGGTAAAGGATATACTGTAAAGAGCGCCCAGCTGGAAATGAGCATGGTGGCAGAAGGATATTATGCAACAAAAAGCGCATATATTTTAAATAATAACAAAACAGAAAACAAGGCAAAAACACCAATCATTAATGCTATCTATGGCATATTATATGAAAACAAAGAGCCTAAAAAAGTCTTTAAAAAACTTACAGATAAATTAAGTTAACTCCTGCTTGCTATAAAAATCCTCTCCCTACTATAGCGCAAGTATTCCTTTTTGAGGCATCACCGGGATAGTTGTCATTTTATTTCCTTGGATGGTATTTCTAGGAAACTCAAAGCGTTTGTCATACATCTTATTTTCAAGAAAATAAGTGATGGTGAAAAAATTGTCTAAGCCAAATACGCTCTCGTCTATATATTCGATTTTTGCAAACCCCTTGGCAGGTATGATTTGTACGGTTTTGCGCATTGCGGCCGTCATTTTCTTTTCTGTGTACCCCTGTGCTATAATCAAGACGGTTTCAATTGGAACTTTGTTATCATTAATGATGTATATGTTCCAGTCGTGGGTGTTGTAATCTTCATTTAACTCAAACACTGCGGCTACGTATACACCCTTAACCTCAGGGATATCAATATCTTTTTTCAAGAACTTTTTTTTTAACCTAGTTAATCTGCACTCTTAAATTGCTGTAAAAAACGAACATCATTTTCACTAAACATACGTATGTCCGGAATTTGATGCAATAACATTGCAATACGATCTATCCCCATACCAAAGGCAAAACCACTGTAAATCTCAGGGTCTATTCCACAATTTTTTAGCACATTAGGATCTACCATACCACAGCCCATTATTTCAAGCCAACCAGTTCCTTTGGTGATTTTGTAATCAGTTTCAGTTTCAAGACCCCAATACACATCCACCTCAGCGCTAGGTTCAGTAAACGGAAAATAAGAAGGGCGTAACCTAATTTTAGATTTTCCAAACATTTCAGTGGTAAAAAACTCAAGGGTTTGTTTTAAATCTGCAAAACTCACGCCTTTATCTACATATAAGCCTTCTACTTGATGAAAAAAGCAATGAGAACGAGCAGAAATAGCCTCATTTCTAAACACTCTCCCAGGGGAGATGGTTCTAATGGGTGGCTGATTGTCTTCCATATAGCGCACCTGTACAGAACTTGTGTGGGTGCGAAGCAGCACATCCGGGTCAGTTTGTACAAAAAAGGTATCCTGCATGTCTCTAGCCGGATGGTATTCTGGTAAATTTAAAGCGGTAAAATTATGCCAGTCATCTTCTATTTCTGGACCCTCACTAACATTAAAACCTATGTTAGAAAAAATACTTGTAATCTTGTTTTTTACGATAGATATAGGATGTCTTGAACCCAGTGTAATGGGGGCTCCTGGACGTGACAAATCACCATAGACCCCAGAGGTTTCTTGAGTCATATCTATAGCAACCTTAAGGCTGTTTACTTTTTCTTGTGCTGCATTTTTTAAGGTATTAATAGCTTGACCAAATTCTTTTTTTTGGTCATTACTAACGTCCTTAAATGCCGCAAAAAATTCTTTTAATAGTCCCTTACTACCCAAGTATTTAATTCTAAAATCTTCTACCTGGGTAAGTGTGGTAGCAGAAAAAGCTTCTACTTGTATAATATGTTCTTTAATCTTATCTATCATAATATAACATTCAAGACCACAAAATTACAGAAAGTACTTCACATACGATTGCAAATTTGTGGTAATAGTTGCAGTGGTTTTGATTATTGTATGACTTCTTTTTCTAAGAAATATTGAACAATCGCATCTTTCATTAATACAGTTTGTTCTCCCGCCTTTAAAGGGGGTAATTGTTCAAGTATTTTATAATGAGGCCACCCTGCAGCGTCAAAATACTCAAACTCATAATATCCAAAGGGCTCGAGCAAACGACAAATGGCAATATGCATTAGGTTTACTTTTTCGTCTTTTTTAAATTTTTTATGAAGTTGTCCTAGCTCCTGGACTCCTACTAAATAAATAATAGCGTCTAAATCCAGGGAATCTCCATCTGCAAAGCGATTACTAAGAAAGGTTACTACCGCCTCCCATCGTTGTTTTAATTGTTCGTCTCTTGCCATATTTTGTCTTTATAAAAGGTTTTAAAAGCAAATCTGCACCTGGTATATACTTTTTTGTAAAGGTAACTTCTTTGTTTTAAAAAGCTTTAAAAACTAACCATTGGTTCATACTCTGTGTTTTTATATCTTTAAACCAAAACAAACCTTCATGAATAGTATTGACATCATTCTAGGCATTATACTCATTTATGCTTTTTACCGAGGGATAAGAAAAGGGCTTTTTGCTACTCTTGCCTCCTTAATTGGATTAATTGTAGGTGTATATGGGGCTATTCATTTTTCTTATTTTGCAGCAAATCTATTATCTAAAACCCTGCAGTGGAGTCCCGAGATAATAAACCTTACCGCCTTTGGAGTTACCTTTTTAATTATATTGATTGTGGTTAATCTGGCAGGAAAAATTCTTACAAAAATTGCAGATTTTGCAGCCTTAGGACTCGTTAACAAACTACTTGGGGGATTATTTAACACCCTAAAAATAGCTTTTATTTGTAGTGTTATTTTTATGTTTTTAAACGCATCTACCAACATCAGCGGGCTACTTATACCCTCTCAAAAGAAAGAATCATCTCTGCTTTACCAGCCCGTTGCCGCAATTGGCCCCTTGCTATTGCCAAACATTATAGAGGAGGTAGACAAGCTTCAAAAAAACACTCAAAAAAGTGAGCCTTCTGAGGAAGAAACTAGCTCAGAATAATTACATAAGGCTATTTTTATTGGCCTGAATGTACACCATTGCCTCTTTAAAATCTTTAAATATTTCTAGATCTGAAATTAAATCAGGGATAATATCTATGTTCTCCATCATCATTCTTGGTTGCTGAGGTAGGTTCACAAGCAATACTTTTACATCGGCTTGTTTTAATCTCAAAACAAGATCTTCCATAGCATAGAGTCCAGATTGATCTATATACGGTACCCGCTCCATACGTATGATAAGGTGAGTTGCACTATCTGGCACTTGTTTTGCAAGTTCCTGAAAATCGCTTGTGTTGGCAAAAAATAGTGGCCCAGCCATGCGTTTTATAAACACTTGTTGTTTTAAATTATCCGGAAATATAATTTCATCTGCCCATGGGAGGTGTAGCTCGTCTGCTTTTTGTAAAGACACAACCTTAGAGCGGCTCGCTGCAGAATCGCCTATTTTTTTCATGAAAATTAATGCTGCAAGCACAAGACCAATACCAACGGCAAAGACCAAGTTCCAGAAAACAGATAACAATAAAACCACAAGCATAATAATTACTTCACTTTGTGGCATTTTAGGAATTGCTTTCAAGCCTTTATAATCCATAACGCCAATACCTACAGTTACTAAAATTCCAGCCAAAACAGCAGCAGGAATCTGAGAGGCAATAGGACCTAATGCCAGTAATACAACTAGTAAAACAATGGCTGCCACCATACCTGATAGTTTAGTGGTGCCACCACTATTTATGTTAACAACGGTTCTTATGGTTGCTCCCGCTCCGGGTATTCCTCCAAATATAGAAGCAACACTATTACCAATTCCTTGCCCAATTAATTCTTGGTTAGGATTGTGTTTTGTTTTCGTCATGTTGTCTGCCACCACAGAGGTCAGCAAGGAATCAATAGCCCCAAGAAATGCTAATGTAAGGGCGGTAAATATATAAGGTGATATTTGTCCAAAACTAAAATTAGTGAACATTTCAAAATGTGGTATTGGAAATCCAGAAGGAATTTCTTGAATAGGGCGATAGTCTAATTTTAAAAAGTAGGCCGTCAAACTAACCACCAATAGCGCAACCAATGTACTAGGTACTTTGGTGGTTATTTTTTTAAAGCCAAAAATAATAAAGATAGTAGCTAGAGCTAACATAAATTCTAACCACTGTATTTGCCCCAAAGCACTTGGAAATCTTTTTAAAGCGCCTAATACTCCAGACCCTGCTGTTTTGGCAAGAATAGTAGCTTCTGCAGTTATTTCATTTGGAGTAATTTTCTCTGCCCTTACAACTGTTTCTTTAAAATTTTCAAGTACTAGAATACCTTCTCCAGCCTCGTCTTTTAAAATTTTATCAAGCAGCACTTCTTGCGCTTGGGGTTTAAAAGAATCAATAAATTGGGTGTCATCTGTAGTATAATAACCTACCATTGGCAGTAATTGTGTGACCAAAATAATAACTCCTATGGCGGTCATAAAACCAGAAACTACGGGATATGGTATGTATTTTATATATTTTCCAAAACCTAAAACCCCTAATATAATCTGAAACAAGCCTGCCAATAAAAACACCAACAAAATAAAAGGCAAGGCCAGGTCTAAGTCTCCATTATTGGCAGCAACAATACCGGCTATAATAACCATAGATACAGCTGTCATTGGTGCCGTTGGGCCAGATATCTGTGTATTTGTTCCGCCAAAAAGAGATGCAAAAAACCCAATCATAATTGCACCATATAGTCCTGCACTTGGCCCAAGACCAGATTGTACCCCAAAGGCCAGTGCCAATGGTAAGGCAACAATCCCTGCAGTAATACCTCCAAATAAATTACCCTGAAAATTTTTAAATATATTTTTAAACATATAATTTGTTTTTAGTTTTTGAAATACAGTAAACTGCCTTTTAATTAAAAGCAATCTTTTTTTTAATTTGTAATGGAGAATACTATGCCCTGAGGATTATAGCTTTTTAGGAGGAGGAGCGGTTGGCTCTGTATATATGGTATTCCAGTAGATAGATCCTGTCTCAAAGGGTTTTTTCAATAACCCTTGACCCTTAAGTGGTTTTATAGAAACTAACACTTTTTCTGCTATTTTTTCTGTTTCTAACTCAAAGGTATCTGTTTTAGATTCTTCTTCTTGTGCTAAAAAAGACGTAATATCTGAGCTGTGAAAACAACATTGCATTGCAATGGGCGCCGCCAAGCAGAAGGTAAAAAGAAGCAGAAATAGAAAACTTTTTGATTGCACGCTTGAGGCTAAATTGTTGTACCTCAATATAAGATAAATGTTTTTGTTAAAAAAGCATAAAAGCTACAACTTCTTTAGCTCTGCGCTTGGCATCCATCCTTCTACACCATTTACAATTGCTACGTGAGTCCATAAACCATCTGTTTCTAGGAGTTGTACTTTTGTTCCCTCGTGAATTACAAAGATGGTATCGCTGTTAGTTTTAGGTTCAGATTTAACATCTGTAGCTTCTGAGAAAACAATAGCAAACACATTTTTTTGCAGGTCTTTATAGCTAACAGAGGCCATGGTAAATACAAGCACAAATAAACAGCCACAAATTATTGCTGTTGTGAAAAACAGTCTCTTTTTTTGTTCTGCACCTGCAAAATAATATCCTAAAAATAGTATCGAGAATAGGCCACTAAATAACACGGCCAATAACGCCCATCCATCAAAAGTAAATTGGCTTGCTATTGTAGTATACCATTTAGAAAAAATTGTTTTTGGTAACGGGGTTATAGCATCAACTTTAGCGTTTTGGGCAAAGGTGAGATTTGTTTTAATCTGGGCGTCATTAGGCGCTAGAGCGAGAGCTTTTTCATAGTAATATATACTTGGGCCCACTTGGTTTAGCTTGTAATGTGCATTGGCAATGTTATAATACAAGGCGGCGCTGTGTTGACCCTTGTCTAAAATAGAATTCCATTGTTCAATAGCCTTTTTGTAGGCTTCGTTTTTATAGTTTTGAGCAGCCTCATTAAAAAGCCCCTGAGCTTGACCCTGGATACTAAATAGGATGAAAAACACACAAAACTTTACTAGACATTTCATCTTCTTATCTTATTGTATTTGTTTATCAATTAGTGAAATAGTATCAATAGCTTTTTTATAATCTTGCTTTATAGCCACATCACTTGTGGGAGTGTATCTTGCAAGTTCGCAGCTTTTTAATAATTTTTCAAAATCCAAAACTGCCATGGCTGCTACTTTTCTCTCTAGAAGCAGCTTTGCTATTCGCTCTTTACTTATCTGTGTTGTTTGTATATCTAATCTGGCTTTTAAATAGTTGTGCAGAGAACGCTCCAGAGCCTCATAAAAAATTGCTTTATTGTGTTTGTTTTTCCTTGCTTCTACCAAATATTTACGAGCCATTCTATTGGCCTTTCGCAATTTAAGTCCCTGAACATCTGCACGCATAGACCTGTACTTTTTACCAAGTAAAACAAACAGTGGGATAAGCCCCAAGGGGCCAAAGAGTAGTCCCCAAAACAGTTTAGATTTAAAAAAGTGGGGCGATGCAATAGGGCTTAAATCTGCATTCAATTTTATATATCTAAAGCGCTCCTCGATAATAAGAGGTTGGGGTTTCTTGGTTTGCGTTTGTGCTATGGTTGGGTCTTGTTTTGTCGCAGATCCTGCTGTTACCCTTATAACAATCTGCTCAGAGGAAACACTCTGGTAGGTTTGAGTATCTGGATTGAAAAAAGAAAAAGAAATGGGGCTGATAGGATAGGTCCCTTTATTTTGAGGCACCAACGTATAGGTTTGAGAAATAGACCCGCTTATTCCTGAGGCTCTTGTGCGGATATTTTCTTTACGCTGCGGCTCATACACCTCCAAGGTACTTGGCACTTTTAGGCTCGGTAGAGAGAGGGTGTTTAGATTTCCTTTACCAGAAACGGTAAGAGATAATTCAAGAGCCTGATCTACCTCTAAGACCTTTTTGTTTGGCGTTACACTGAAAGTAAAATCTCCCACAGCTCCAGTAAAATTACCTGGGCGATCTTTTATTGGTAGGGGTTTTACAGTAATGGTTCTTTTTCCTGCAGAGATGGTTTTATTAACTCTTGTTGTAAGACTTCTTCCAAAGATGTTGCGTCTTTTTCCAGGCACATCAATAGGTACATCCAACGTTAGAGGTTCAATTTCAAGAGGTCCGGTTTTTTGAGGATACAACACAGTGGTTTTCAAAACAACATACCTGTAGTCCTCCCCTTGGTATTTTCCTTCAAATAAATTCAGTTTTTGACTGTCAATATTTTTACTCCAAAAATCAGCATATCTAGGAGAATTTATTTCTCGCCATTGACTGGTAATGCTTACATTATTGGAAACATATAGCTTGTAGGTAATGGTGAGGCGTTGGTTAAGATAAGGGGTAGGATTTGAGATTTCGGCCACTAGATGCACGTTTTGCTCTGCTATGACTTCTGGATTATTACCCAAGCCATCTGAGGGTGTTTTTACCGCTGGAGTAATCTCAAGAGTTATAGAGGACGTGGTGTAGGTTTCTCCAGAAACATAAATAGAAGCTTTGCCTATTCGCAAATTACCCTGTTTGAGGGGTGATAAAAAATAAGAGTAGGTTTTAGAATAAGTGCGCTTTCTATTGATATAAGAATTGCTAATAGATTGGTTTGGACCTCCTACAACCCTAAATCCCTCAAAACTTGGCGGATTAAAATCATCTCCATCTGCATTCATTACAAAATCTACCCGAACTCGCTCATTGAGGCCCAATTTTTTGCGACTCACTTTTGTTTCAAAGGTGACCTGTGCTTGTGATGTGAAGGCAAATAACACAACAAAAAGAACAAGCCATATGTGTTTTTGTCTGTTCATGTTACCAATCTTTTTCAGACTTTATTTTTACGCCCTTTTGTTTTTTTGCATTGATTTTGTCTTGAACTTTCTTTTCTTGATTGTTCATAGACTCAAGCAGGTTTTTCACCTGTTGAGGGGACAACTGCCCATCAGCAGGCTGCTGTTGCTGTTGTTTTGCCTGCTCGTCTTTAGGGTCTTTAGGTTCTTGCGGCTCTTTTTTGTCTTCTTGCTCATCCCCTTTTTTGTCTTCTGGATTTTGGTTGTCCTTAGGGTCTTTTTCCTGGTCTTGGTTTTTATCTTGGTCGTCCTTTTTATCTTGCTGGTCTTTTTTGTCTTGGTTGTCTTGATCTTTGTCTTGATCATCCTCCCCTTCTTGTGGTGGGTTTTTCTCTAACAGATCTTTAGCTAGGGCTAAGTTGTAGCGGCTTTGATCATCAGAGGGATTATTTCTAAGGGCATTTTTATAAGCCTCAACTGCTCCAGAATATTCTTTTTGGTTCATCAGTGCATTTCCTAAGTTATGGAAAGCTTGGTGGGCTTGTGGTTTAGTAGTTGCAACTTTTGCTGCATCTACAAACCTACTAAGCGCCTCTTCGTTTTTACTGTTTTTGTAGTATGCGTTTCCTAAATTGTAGCTTCCTGTTGCCTTATTCTCCTCAATGGCGATGGCTTTCCTGTAAGCAACTTCGCCAGTAATAAATTCATTGTTTTCTATGGCAAGAGCGCCTTGGCTTAGATGCAGGGCTGCCTGGACGGCATCTTGTTCTAAGACCTTAGAAACCTTGGTCTGTGATCTCATTTGTAAAGCGCTACATACAACAATCATATACAAACAAATTCGTTTTAAAAATGTTTTATGATGGCTGTTGCCAATATATGTGTGGTATGTGTTTTTTAAGCTATAAGACATTACGAATCTGTTTTTTGTTGATTAAACAAATTGAGTTTGTTGATCCATTTTGTTTTGCGCTCTAAAAGTAACACATCAAGTACTAAAAATAATAAAGCGCCTGCCAAAAACCATTGAAACTGATCTTTAAAGTCTGAAAATTGCTTTGCATCAAACTCCTTTTTATCCATGCCCGCAAGTATGTTTTGTACTTTCTCTACAAGCTCTTTTGTGTTGCTACCGTCCAGATACTCGCCATTTGCAGCCTGCGCAATCTCTTGCAAGGTCTCTTTATTGAGTTTGGTAATAACCACTTGGTTGTCTTGATCTCTCTTGTAGGATTGTAATACACCCGCGCGCTTTAAAGGAATTCTAGCTCCCGCTGTGGTTCCTACTCCAATAGTATAAATTTTTATGCCTTTTTTAGTAGCCTGAGCAGCAATACTTGCATAGTCTCCCTGATGATCTTCACCATCGCTTATTAAAAATAAAACCCTGTTTTTTTGTTCAATGTCATTGTAGTAGGTTTCTGCCATTTCTATGGCCTGGGTCATGGCAGTACCCTGAGAGCTTACCATATTGGTGTTCATTCCCGACAAAAAAAGGCGTGCAGATGAAAAATCTGTGGTTATTGGCACCTGCGGAAATGCACTACCAGCGTAGCCAATAATTCCAATTCTATCTCCGGCAAGAGTGTTAATTATCTGGCGTACTAATTGTTTTGATTTTTCTAAACGGTTGGGAGCTATATCTTCCGCTAGCATACTTGTTGATACATCCAGGGCAAATACAACATCAACACCTTCTCTTTTTACCGTCTCGAGTTTCGTTCCAATTTTTGGATTCACTAAAGCAAAGCTCATACATGCCAAAACCAGTAATGCAAGCACAAGTTTTAAACTTCCTTTAAAGATGGACCTACTTGGGCTTAACACATCTAGCAAGGTGTTGTTTGCAAAACTACGCTGCGCTCTTTTTTTCCAAAGTACCACCAACAAGTAAACCGCTATTATTGCCGGTAAGGCAAATAGCACATAAAAATAAATGGGTTGTTCTAGTTGGTACATAATTTATATAAAACTTCTAAAGAGGGTGTAACGTAAAAAGAGTTCAAACAAAAACAAAGCCAAAGCCCAAAGCGCCCAAGGTCTATAAAGTTCTGTGTAATTTGTGTATTTAAACTCCTCTATATCTGTTTTTTCTAGGGCATTAATTTCCGTGTAAATTTCTGCTAGTTTTGTATTACTAGTGGCTCGAAAATACCTGCCTCCAGTTGTCTTTGCAATTTCTTTTAACAGTGTTTCGTCAATCTCTACTTGTTGCATGCCGTATTGGAAACTCCCATCGGCCCTAATACCAATTGGGCTTTGTGCCATCCCGTTTGTTCCCAAACCAATGGTATACACTTTAATTTCAAATTCTTTGGCGAGCTCACTGGCAATTTTAGGATCTATAAACCCTGTATTGTTAACACCATCTGTCAAGAGTATGATCACCTTACTTTTTGCACGACTCTCTTTTAATCTGTTTACGGCAGTTGCAAGACCAGAACCAATTGCTGTTCCGCCTTCTATTATTGTGTTATACTCAATACTTTTCAAAGAGGTTAACACAATGTTTTTATCGCTGGTTAGTGGCGTTTTTGTGTAACTCTCTCCTGCATATTCTACAAGGCCTATACGGTCTGTAACACGGTCTTTAATAAAACCCGAAGCCACATTTTTTAGAGCCTCTAGTCTATTGGGTTTTAAATCTCTGGCAAGCATACTTGCCGAGACGTCAATGGCCATTACAATGTCTATCCCTTTGTTGCTAACTGTTCTTGTTGTTTGGCTAACGGTTCTTGGTCTTGCCATAGCTATAATAATAGCGGCTAGGGTTAACAACCGAAGTAAAAAAAGCAAAGGTCTTAGCTTGGCAAGCCAATTCTTTGAAGTTTTAAACCCTTGAATACTAGATATTCTAAGACTTGGGGTTTGTTTGTTTCGTTTTAAAAAATACCAAAGTCCAACCACTGGAAGTAGCAATAGCAACCAGAACAACTCCGGATTAACAAATTCAAATTTATTGAGCATCTTGTGGTTGTTTTTTGTTCTGGGCCTCTGCTGAAACCGGCACCTCTATGGAGCTTATGATTCTTTCTTTTATTTGGTTGGCATACTCAAGGTCTCTCTCAAAAACAACGGTAACCATCTGTATGGTGTTTTGCTGATCAAAAAGCAGCATTTCATAACTCATTTTCTCTTTGGAAATGTCTCCGTTTGGTAATTTCAAGTTAAAATCTCCATACGCCTTTACTCCTTTTAATCCTTCATCTGAAGAAAAGGCCTCTTGCTTTACCACTACATTTAATGCTCCAGCATTTTCTAGAGTTTCAAGAGCCTGTTCTATTTCAGCATCAATCGCTACCCCTTGATTCTCTTGAGAAGCTTGCTGAGCTGCTTTTGTAATGGAGAGCGAAATATAAAGGTCCTCTCCTATGGCGCCATAGGCAAACCAACTCCCGCTTCTAGGCGATGGGATACTGTCTTTGGCGTTTTTTGGTGTTTGCCTTACTAATATCTCTGGGGTGTTAACAATAAGCCCCGGAGCGCCGTACTGGCTTTTATACCAACGCCCATCTAATGTATCTTTTAATGAATTGCCAAAAACCGTTTCTTTTAACGCGGCAAACCCATAGAGGCTAGAAAAAACAGCAGCGCTAATCATTAAAACAAGTACAAGGCTTGATCCAGCAAGTATTATTTTTTTGCGTAATTTCTTTTTTTGCAATGCTTTTTGATACAAGGTGTCTTGCATTAATTCTTCTTGAGTTGGCTCTGGAAGGGCCTTGTGGGTATTGCTTATAATTTCTTCAACCCTAGATCTATCTGCCTGAGCTTGCCCAGAGCCTTGTTGCATTTTTGCAAACTTCACTAAATCTGCTCTTTTTAAGATGGTCTCAAGGTGTTTTATGTCTTGTGATTGAAAATCAAAATTTCTTGATTTTTTTAATGAGTTTAGCCTCCCTATAAGTTCCTGTGTTGTACTCTCTAGTGCTGCATCATCTACCTCTCTATCTAGATATCTTTTTACAATTTCTGTCAATAAACTATAGTACTCTTTGGCATTGTTTTGCAGTAAATACTGCGAGCAGTCCAACTCCTCTAGGGCCACCAAAGCCTCTTGATATGGAGGCAGTTGTTTTTTGGCTTCGGCTTTTTGTTTTTTGCGCTTTAAAAAATACCAAATAGCTAAAACTACCCCTACCAATATAATAAGCCAGTAGACACCGGTGGGAACTTGAAATGGAGCTTTATCTACTTCCATTGCAGCCTTTATGTCAAACATTTTTTGTTTTGTAGTGTCAATGGCTACATCACGCACCTCAACATTGATAGTGTCTGAAAGAAAAAACTTATTGTTAAATATTATTTTTTGCCTAGGTATGGTATAGCTACCAGAATCAAACTGGGTGAGGCCGTATTGTTTTCTGTAGTTGATTTTTGAATTACTGTAGGTGGTATCTGTGGCGTAGCTTTCTATGACTTCTAGAGGCAAAAAACTTTGTTGGTCTGGAAATACAACCAAATCTGTGGAATCTGCTTGAATCTCGAAAGATATGCGCAATTCTTCTCCTATTTTAATGGCAGTGGTGTCTGCCTTTGTAATTACTTGTGCTGTTGCAGAAAAAGCAAGAAAAAACAAGAGCCCAGCCAGTACTGTAGCGCATTTATTTTTAAAAATTGATATGTTAGTTGCTTTTTTCAATGGTGTTATCTTCTTTTGAAATACCCTAATAATTTTTTCACGTAACTTTCATCCACTCTGCAAGCTATTGCACCTGCGCCACTTTTAGCAAATGCATCTTCATAGTAGGCAACTCCTTGTTTATGATGGGCTGCATACTGCTCACGCACCCCTTTAGAGCCGGTATGAACCAACATAGCCTCTCCAGTTTCTTGGTCAAGCATTTGTACCATTCCTAGGTTAGGCAGAGTTTGTTCTCTACGGTCAAATACCCGTATACCAGTTACATCATGCTTGCGGGCAACAATTTTAAGGGTGTCTTTATATCCTTGTGTCATAAAATCTGAAAGCACAAAAACAATGGCCTTTTTCTTCATTACATTACTTAGATATTTAAGTGCTTGGCTGAGGTCTGTCTTTTTACTGCTTGGTTTAAACTCAAGTAATTCTCTAATGATTCTTAAAATGTGTGATTTCCCTTTTTTTGGAGGCACAAACAACTCTATTTGGTCTGTAAATAATATAATTCCTACCTTGTCATTGTTCTGCATTGCAGAAAAAGCAAGGGTCGCAACAATCTCTGTAATGATTTCGTTTTTAAACTGGGCATCTGTCCCAAAAAACTCAGACCCGCTAATATCTGCCATAAGCATTAGGGTAAGTTCCCGCTCTTCTTCAAAGACTTTGATATGCGGCTCGTTGTATCGTGCCGTTACATTCCAGTCTATGCTTCGCACATCATCACCATACTGGTATTGGCGCACTTCGCTAAAAGTCATTCCGCGCCCCTTAAAAGTACTGTGGTACTCTCCACCAAAAACATGGTCGCTTAAGCGGCGTGTTTTGATTTCAATTTTTCGTACTTTTTTTAAAAGCTCTTTAGTATCCATGGTATTGGTGAGAACGTGTAATTGGATTTTGTAATGCCTTTATCCTAAAAAGGATAAACGGTTTTTTAAACAAATGTTTAAAAAATTAACTAGGGTACCTCAATGACATTTACAATCTTGTTGATGATGTCTTCTGTAGTTACATTTTCTGCCTCAGCCTCATAGGTAATCCCTATTCTGTGACGAAGCACATCATGTACCACGGCACGAACATCTTCAGGTACTACATAGCCTCTTCTTTTAATAAAAGCATAGCACTTTGCAGCTACAGCGAGGTTGATACTGCCACGAGGAGAAGCTCCATTGTTTATAAGTGGCTTTAATTCTTCAAGCTTATATTGCTCTGGGGTTCGAGTCGCAAAGATGATATCTAGAATGTATTTTTCTATTTTCTCATCCATATATACTTCTCTAGTTGCATCTTGTGCCCGCAAAATTTGAGCTACAGTAACTACAGGATTAATTTTTTCAAATCCTCCTTTTAGGTTTTGGCGTATAATTAACTGCTCATCTTCAAGTGTTGGATATTTAATTACTGTTTTTAGCATAAACCTGTCTACTTGGGCCTCTGGAAGTGGATAGGTTCCTTCTTGTTCAATCGGGTTTTGGGTCGCCATTACTAGAAATGGTTTGTCTAGTACAAAGGTTGTGTCACCAATAGTCACCTGCTTTTCTTGCATGGCCTCTAAAAGCGCAGATTGCACCTTTGCAGGTGCTCTGTTAATTTCATCTGCCAATACAAAATTGGCAAAAATTGGCCCTTTTTTAATACTGAAATCATTATCCTTCATGTTGTATATAAGGGTCCCTACCACATCTGCAGGCAGTAAATCTGGAGTAAATTGCACCCTACTAAAACTACCTTTTACAGCTTGAGACAGCGTGTTAATCGCTAGTGTTTTCGCTAATCCAGGAACACCCTCTAACAATATGTGTCCTTGACCCAGCAGTCCAATAAGTAATCGTTCAATCATGTGTTTTTGACCCACAATTACCTTGTTCATTTCCATGGTGAGAATGTCTACAAAAGCACTTTCTTTCTCTATTTTATCGTTTAATGCGCCAATATCTGTGGGCGTAGTTATTTGTTCCATAGTCCTGTTTTGTTGTCTTAGATTTATTACTATTTCTCTAATGATTTTTTATTAGCATTGATTTGCTTGCTGTAAGCGGGTAATACTGCTCAATACTAAAGACGAAATTTTAATACACAAGTTACGTTAAATTTCAATTTTTTTTCTAGGGTCTAAAAGTAAGGTAACTAATGCTTGAAGTCAAGTTTGTTAATAAAATTTTAAGACTGTTTTTTATCACTTTTAGCACGTACATTTGTAGTTATTAATTTCTAAAATATGCTCCCCTAGAGGATGGTTTTCCAACAATAGGATCAGGCGCTGTTTTGGTTTTGCTAACTCTTATGAAAAAAACTGCTCTAATTACAGGTGCCACCTCTGGTATTGGACGTGCAACGGCCACCTTATTTGCTAAAAACAATATCAACTTAATTTTGTGTGGAAGACGCCAAGACAGGCTAGAGGCTATTGCAAAAGAGCTGTCTTTGCATACAAATGTGCATACTCTTTGTTTTGATGTGCGTGATAAAGAAGGTGTAAATTCACTACTAAACAATTTACCAAAAGGATTTAACACCGTTGATATTTTAATTAATAATGCTGGTAATGCACATGGGCTAGATAGTATTGAGTCTGGATCAAGTGATGATTGGGATGCTATGATAGATATCAATGTAAAAGGACTGTTGTATGTCTCTAAGGTCATCATACCCAAAATGATTGCAAAGGCTTCTGGACATATTATCAATATTGGATCTACAGCTGGAAAAGAAGTATATCCAAATGGCAATGTGTATTGCGCCAGCAAATATGCCGTAGATGCTATAAATCAAGGCATGCGTCTAGATCTTAATGGGAAAGGTATTAAAGTAGGGGCTATAAATCCAGGACTAGTAGAAACCGAGTTTAGCGAAGTACGCTTTAAAGGAGATACTCAGCGGGCAAGTAAGGTATATCAAAACTTCACGCCATTACAGCCTCAGGACATTGCAGATGTTATCTACTTTGCTATCACAAGACCCCCTCACGTAAATATTGCAGATTTAACGGTAATGTGTTTGGACCAAGCCTCCTCTACAATCGTGCATAAGCAGTAATTACTCTACCACAATCTCGTCAATAAAGGTCCATGCTTTATTTCCAGCGCCCTGCAGGCCATCCGGGATAATGCCGTAGCTAGGAACCGAAATTTTAATAAAAGAAGTAGTAACCCCTACCTTAAGGTTTACATCCAAAATGGTTTGATTGGTACTTGGTAGATTAACCTTTGGCAATAGCCCATAATCGGTCTGGATTTCAATTTCTTTAGGAGCATACAGCCACTGCCCATTGGCATTGTAAAAACGTGTGCTTATTTTAGAAATTTTTGTGGGGTTTGCAAAGCTGATGGTAATCTCCAAATCCTCTCCCCAAAAGCCTAGCCACTCTTTATCTCCAAAGCGTGTATTGCTTCCAGAGATTCCATTAATAAGAGCAGGTGTTCCTCCTGCGCTATAAGAAGGGTGTGGGGCTACATTTACGGCCACTGTTGCTGTAATTGCCTTATGATATACAATGGTATCTGTAAAAGCTCTTCCAACTATTTTCCCCTCTTTGTATACTTGCCCAGTAATAATTGCATCTTGTGAAATGCCAAAGGGTGCCTTATAGGTTTGCTCTTCTTGCGTGTTAATACGGTACTTAATTTCTTTGCCTTGGGTTGGTGTGGTAAGTGCATAAGATACTACACCTTGATTTTTTAAAACCCCTCCTTCTAGATCATAGAGGTGATTTCCGTAGTTTATATGTTTGGTATCTAAACGCTGTAAATGAGGCTCTAATCTTGATAAGAAATTAATATAATCCTTCTCTAAATCATTGGTTGGGCCCTTCCAAAGAACCTCACTCATGGCAAAAATTCTAGGAAATGTCATGTACTCAACTTGATCTTGGGTGGCCATGTATTCGGTCCAGAGATTCCCTTGGGCGCCTAAGACATGTGTTGCGGCATCTGTATTTTGCAACGCTACAGGAATAGGGTTAAAGCCAAACACCTTTTTTAAAGGTAGATATCCGCCAATGGCTGTAGGTTCATCTTGGTGGGTGGCCTGGTAATAATCAAAATAGGCATGTGAGGTTGGCGTTAAAATTACATCATGACCTTGCTTTGCAGCATCAACAGCTCCTTGTGTTCCTCTCCAAGACATCACAGTAGCATTTGGAGCTAGACCGCCTTCCAAAATTTCATCCCAACCAATAATTTTCTTGCCTTTAGAATTAATATGCTTTTCTATTTCTGTTATAAAATAGCTTTGCAAACCGTGCTCATTTATAAGGTTTTTTTCTGTAATGAGTTTTTGACAATTAGGGCAGGCCCTCCAGTTTGTTTTAGGGGCCTCATCGCCTCCAATATGGATATACGCTCCAGGAAATAATTCCATCACCTCATCTAGTACATCTTTAAGAAAAGTAAAGGTCTCTGGCTTTGGGCAATAGATGTTTTCAAACACGCCCCATTTAGTTGCCACTGCAACTTGCTCTTTAGTACATCCTAAATCTGGGTAGGCATGAATAGCAGCCTGGGCATGTCCAGGAAGTTCAATTTCTGGAATTATAGTTACATGATGTTCTTTGGCAAAGGCAACAATTTCTTTAACCTCTTGTTGGGTGTAAAACCCGCCATAGGGCTTGCCGTCAAAGCGTTGAGGTGTGTCGTTATAATGCCCTATTAATGTTTCTTCCCGATAGGCTCCTTTACTGGTGAGATCTGGATATTGTTTTATTTCTATACGCCACCCCTGATCATCTGTTAGATGCCAATGAAAGGTGTTCATTTTTAAGGCCGCCAACTCAGCGATATATTGTTTGATAAACTCTTTTGGGAAGTAATGGCGGGATACGTCAAGATGCATACCGCGATATGTAAACATAGGGGCATCTTTAATTTCTAAACAAGGAATCGTTATAGTGTCAACTCCAAATGTGTGTTCTTGTTCTAAATCTGGAGGTAGTATATGGCGCAAACTCTGAATTGCATAAAAAGCGCCCGCGCCGTCTGAGGCTTTAATAGTAATGCGTTTTTTAGAAATAGCGAGTGTATACCCTTCTTTTGGCAACAAAGTGTCTTTAATAATTACAATAGTTGCGGTAGTTTGTGGAGCAGAAATTAGATCAATTCCAGCACCATTAAAAAGGTATACTTTTAAGAAATTTGAGGCTGTTTTAAATTCTGGGATTGCAAAGAGTGTACTTGTTTTAGTTAAGGTGAAATTACCGCCACCTATTTTCAGTTGTTGGGGGGCTGGAATAATGTTAGCCTGAGTAACTAGAAGTTGTTTGCCCTTATTGGGAGCACAACTATTGGTCAAAATAAAAAGCCCCAATAGTAAAAATAAAGGGAGGCTATAAAAGCGGCTTGTGTTAGTACTATAGTGCATTGAGGGTTTTAAATTGTAGTATTGTGGATTGTGGATCTTTGGTTAAAAAAATGATTTTCTTTTCCTGGCCAGGCAACAAATCAAAAAAGTTGTCTGTAAAGTGCCCTGGAGTGTTTGTATATAAAAATACATTTTTTTGCAGTGTTGTAGCCTTAAGTGAAATTTCAAGACCTTGAGAAACTACATTGGTTTTCATGTCAAAACCCTCCTCACCTAGTGCTAAATCTTTTGGTTTTGCAAAATAATGTACCCCTTGAGTATCCCCAAATAAAATCTTTGCGTAGGTCTGTTTTGGGTCAAACTCAATCTCGCTTAAATCTACCTGATAGACTACTTGGTTTTTCTCATTAAAGGTACGTACAGATTTTGTGGGTGTTTGGTGCAGGATATTTCCGTTAAAATCATAAAATACAACGTACATTGGCTGCCCTAAAGTAATGGGGCCATCATCTACCACTTTAATTTTTAATAAGCTGTTTTGCTCAAAAGGTATGATTATTCTATTTTCAAAAGCTTGTTTTACCTTGTAATGCAAAGCTTTCCAGTTTCCTAAACCATCAATGCTGGACCAAGAAACTGCAGGCCAGCAATCATTAAGTTGCCAGTACAAAGTCCCCATATTGTATGGCTTTGCTCCGCGATGCGCTTTGATGCCTTTGGTTATGCCATAAGCCTGTAATAATTGACTCACGTATACGTAATCTTCAGGGTTTGTTGGCACTGGAAAATCTCTTTCCATGTACTGCTTAATGATGGCAAAACCTCTAGAATGCTTTTGATGGCTTTTAAAACTTGGATGGGAAAGATCGATAGTGTCCTCTTGGGTGAAATACTTGATAGCCTGATATCCCGGATAAGACTGGAACCCAAATTCGCTCATAAATCTAGGTACCTCCTGCTCAAAATGCTCAAAGGGATAGCCATCATGCCAGACCCACCAATCATGCGCATCTCCTTGAAACTGATACCGTTTATCTCCCCTGCCAAACTTGGGGGAGCTTTCCCAATATGAAATACTAGCATGTAAGCTATCTACTACTTTGGGTAAAATACCATTAAAAACCGCTTGATAGCTGTTCCAAATTTCTTCTTTTTGAACTTGGGTCTTATCTGCTTGCCAACCCCAACGGTACCATCCTTCGCTGTTTTCGTTATTCCCACAATAAAGGGCAATACTTGGGTGTTGTCTTAGCCGTTTTACATTGGCAACGGCCTCATTTTTAACATTGGTTAAAAATTCTTTATCTCCAGGGTACATTGCGCACGCAAACATAAAATCTTGCCAAACTAAGATCCCTTTTTCATCACATAGGTCATAAAACAAGTCATCTTCATACACCCCGCCGCCCCAAACGCGCAGCATATTCATGTTTGCCTGAAGAGCGTCGTCCAGTAATTTCACGCGGTCCTTGGGCTGCACCTGGGAGAGAAATATGTTTTGCGGAATATAATTTGCCCCTTTTAAGTATATAGCTTTTCCGTTAAGTTTAAAATAGAAGCTTTCTCCAATGCTGTCTTTTTCTGTAACGAGCTGTATGGTCCTTAGGCCTAGTTTTTTGTAAAAGGTTTCTAGAATTGTGTTGTCTTTTTTAAGGTGGATTGTAAAATCATATAAAAAGGGAGTGCCAAGATTGTGTGTCCACCAGAGTTTTGGAGTTTTTATAGAAAATGGAATGCTGTAATTATTTGTGCCTACATGTGTTGTTATGGGTTTAGAATATATTTCTCCTGTGGTGTTATTTACAAGCTCTATAACACAGCGCGTATCTGCCTCAAAAGACATCACCTCAATGTTTGCCTCTACCAATGCCTGGGAAGTTGTTATTTCTTGGGTTTTAATATAAACATCCTCAAGTCTTGCTAGACTGTAAGACACTAATGATACATCGCGCCAAATACCCATGGTTTTGATCTTTGGACCCCAATCCCAACCGTACTGAAATTGTGGTTTGCGAGAAAACACTCTTGGGCCTTCGGGGAGGGTATAGCCTAATTTTAATGCGGCCTTAGCTTCTATAGCATCTGGACTATATAAGGTTACCTCTAAGGTGTTTTGAAGTTGTAAAATTTCGGTTACATTAAATTCATAGGGGTTAAATGCATTATTGGTTTGTAGAATAAGATGGCCATTTAGTACCACCTTTGCATAGGTATCTAAGCCCTCAAATTTAAGGATGTGCTGCTTTGCTTTTAAAAGTGAAGAAGAAATAGTAAAGGATTTTTTGTAACTCCAATCTTTTTCAGACACCCACTGAATACTGTCTTGGTTATTCAGTAAAAAAGGATCTGGAATTTTGCCCAACCTTAGTAGGTCTGACTGGACGCTTCCAGGAACTTGAGCTGGTTGCCAACTTTGAGAGTCTCCCCCTAGAAATTGCCAATCATTGCCATTTAAGGAAAGTGTTTGATTTGGAGATTGCTGACAAGCTATTAATACTAGTGTTAGTAGAAACAATAAAAATATTCTCATGCTACTAAAATAAGCATCTTATTTACTATACAATAGCTCCTTTACCTTATAAACCAATATTTCAAAGAAAAAATGATGCAGTTCATCGATTTTTTTATTTACAGATGCAGTAATTGACGTTTTTGACTCTTTTTTTGCTAAATAAATACGATTAAATGCTCTAAAAACACGACTAAATGCATAAAAAATGGAGAAAAATTAATTTTTTTTTATTTTTTATTTTTTATCAACAAACTCTTTATTAAAGAGGGTTTTGAGGATTATTTAAGCATTTCCTCTTTTAAAAAAACGTGAATAAACACGATTAAATGTAATAAATATCGGTTTAAGTGTTTTTGTATTGTATAAAGTTTTATATTTGAACTATCATCATGCCCCAAATTTGATGACCCCAAATTATGAAACCTATTAAACTTAGCCTACTTGCTATGGTTTTTTTAATGTCATTTGCTTCTTGCAGCAAAGAAGACATGGCCACAGAAATAACTGAAGATTACACCATTGACCTAAATCTTGCAAAAGAAACAAACTGGGAAATGGCAGAAGAAATTACATACTATATTAATCAGCACAGAAGCTCTATAGGTCTTAACCCAATTGAGGTAGATCAACAACATGGATCAGCCTATGCCGTAGAACACACAAAATATATGATTGCCGTGGAAAACATGAACCATGATAATTTTTACTACCGCCAGCAGGCTCTAATATATCAAGGAGCAGAAAGGGTTGGAGAAAACGTAGCCTTTGGTTACCAAGATGGACAAAGTGTTGTAAGAGCCTGGCTTAATAGCCCAACACACAAAAGAAACATAGAAGGAGATTATACACACTCAGGTTTTGGCATTATGCCAAACGCTAACGGAACATACTATTTTACTCAACTGTTTTACAAAATATAATACCTACTTGTTTATTGTTTGATACTCCAACCCATAGCCGCCCCAAAGCTACTAGTTGGAGTTTTTTGTGGCATACATTCTAAAAAAGAGCCTCCCTGTTTTTTACAATGTAAATTTGATGTACTTTTATAGTATAACAAAAAACTGTAGCCATGGCAATTCAAAAACCGTTTAACTTAAACCAGTGGATTAAAGACAATAGAGCATTACTAAAGCCACCTGTAGGAAACAAAAACCTGTACAAAGAAGCTGGAGATTATATTGTCATGATTGTTGGAGGACCCAATGCTCGTAAAGATTATCACTACAATGAAACAGAAGAGTTATTTTATCAGTTAGAGGGTAACATTCAGGTTCATATACAAGAAGATGGTGTTAAAAAAACAATGGAACTTGGTCCTGGAGATATGTATCTGCATCCGGCCAAAGTGCCCCACTCTCCTGTGCGTGGCGAGAACTCTATAGGGCTTGTGATAGAGCGCAACAGAAAAAAATTAAACGTCAATGACGGTTTGCTTTGGTTTTGCGAATCTTGCAATGAAAAACTACACGAAGTATACTTCCCCTTAAATGATGTAGAAGTAGACTTTTTTAAACATTTTAAAGACTTTTATGGCAGTGAAGATTTAAGAACCTGCAACAATTGTAAAACTGTAATGGAGGTAGACAAAAGGTTTACTAACTAGAAATGGATTATAGAAAAAAGTTTTTTTTAGGGTTTTGCCTTATTATGTTCTCGCTTTGCAATGGTCAAAAGCCCAAATTATATTTAGGAACAGAGTTGCAAAAAATATCTGAAACTCAGTACAATAAAATAGAAAAGGAAAGCCACCTTTTGCTTTCTTACCAAAGTGACTCTCTAGAGGTTTTTGTGAAAATGAAACGAGAAATCACTGGCGTACTCTCTAAAAAAGAGCTTAAAAATCTGCGCCTTGGCTATGAAATTTCTAGTTCAAAAAAATTAAACCCCCAACAAGGTATTGTGATCCAGTATTACCCAGGCGAGGACCCATGCAACAGCAGTGGCAACAGCTCTTTTGTTGAAAAAAAACACAGATCAAGTAAAAAACAAATAGAAAAAACAGCACATTATGCGGCTTATTTTGTTTACAAAAACACTACTGGACTCCACCAATCCAAAAAAAGTGTGGATTGGTATTTGGACCACAATCAAACAATAGAAAATTTATTTTTCCCGTTACATTTCAACTGTGGTAGTTTTGTAATTATAAAGCCTAGTGGGGCGTATTACAGCTATAAATCAGAGTATTCAAACACTACACTGTTCAAGGTTTTAAGTAATTTTTAGTCCTATAATTTCGTGTAAATCAAATCTTTAAACACTACGGCCATGAATCTTTTTGTGAACGTTGGCAAAATCGTATCTTCGCGCCACAGCCTCAATAGTTTAACCCCTTGAGAGTGCTTTAAAATAAAAACTACAGTACCTAATAAATTCCAATTTCGGAAAAACAACCCTTTATAAAAAGGGATAAAAAAATAAATTTTATGTCAACAGTAGCAAAAGACTTCGGTATGGACCAGGCGTTAAAAGAACTAGGGCTTAAAGCCGTAAATCAAGGTACCTCAACAGGAAACACGTGGTATCCAGGTGGAGCGCAAATCGCTTCATATTCTCCGGTAGATGGGGCTTTAATTGGTAAGGTTACCACAACTACAAAAGAAGAATACCAGACGGTAATCAAAACAGCTCAAAAAGCATTTTTATCTTTCAGAACAATGCCAGCTCCACTAAGGGGTGAGATTGTTCGTCAATTTGGTAACAAATTACGTGAACTGAAAAAACCTCTTGGAAAACTTGTTTCTTATGAAATGGGAAAATCACTTCAAGAAGGATATGGTGAGGTACAAGAAATGATAGACATCTGTGATTTTGCTGTAGGATTGTCAAGACAATTAAACGGACAAACCATACCCTCTGAGCGTCCAGGTCACGTAATGAGAGAGCAGTGGCACTCACTAGGTATTGTTGGTATCATATCTGCATTTAATTTTCCAGTTGCTGTTTGGGCTTGGAACACAGCCCTTGCCTGGGTTTGTGGTGATGTGTGCGTATGGAAAGGAAGTGAAAAAGCACCACTATGCTCAGTGGCATGTCAAAACATTATTGCAGGTGTATTAAAAGACAACAACCTTCCAGAGGGAATCTCCTCTATTATTAATGGAGATTACACAGTAGGTGAAATGATGACTACAGATACCAGAATACCGCTAATATCTGCAACAGGATCTACTCGTATGGGAAGAATTGTTGGCGCAACTGTTGCCCAGCGTTTTGGTAAATCATTACTAGAATTAGGTGGTAACAATGCCATTATTATTACACCAACTGCAGATTTAAAAGTAGTAGTTCCAGGAGCTGTATTTGGCGCCGTTGGTACTGCAGGACAGCGTTGTACCTCAACAAGAAGATTAATTATTCACCAGAGTGTGTATAATAAAGTTAGAGATGCTATTGTGGGCGCTTACAAACAAATCACTATTGGTAACCCACTTGATGAAAACAACCATGTAGGGCCATTAATTGATGTAGATGCTGTAAACACCTACCTAGCTGCTATTGAAAAAGCAAAAGCTGAAGGAGGAACCGTACTTGTGGAAGGTGGCGTTGTTCAAGGTCCAGGTTTTGAGAGTGGATGTTATGTAAAACCAGCAATTATTGAAGCTAAAAACAGTTTTGAAATTGTACAACACGAAACATTTGCTCCTATTTTATACTTAATGAAGTATACAGGTGAGGTAGAAGAGGCTATCGAAATGCAAAACGGTGTTGCGCAAGGGCTTTCTTCTGCAATAATGACAAACGAAATGAAAGAGGCAGAAAAATTCTTGTCTTTTGCAGGGTCAGATTGTGGAATTGCTAACGTAAATATTGGAACTAGTGGTGCCGAAATTGGAGGTGCCTTTGGTGGAGAGAAAGAAACTGGTGGCGGCCGCGAAAGTGGTTCGGATGCCTGGAAAGTATACATGAGAAGACAAACCAATACGGTAAACTATTCTGACGAGCTCCCGCTGGCACAAGGAATTAAGTTTGATCTGTAAGGGATAAGGCTTCCTTATTTTTACACATACAATATAAAGCTCTAGAGGATCTAAATTATTCTTCTAGAGCTTTTTCAATTGCGGCCTTTTTCTTGTGGGTACAAGGTATAAACAGGATCACTTTGCCAAAATTCTTTTGTTGAGACATCCAATACAGATAGACTCCCTTTGAAGGCTGCTCCAGTGTCTATATTCCAGAGGTTTGCAAAACTTGTTGGAATTGTCTTGCCTATTTTTGTGGTAGGGGTATGGCCTATGTATATTTCTTTATACAATAAGAGTCGTTTTGGGTATCTATTGCTTTTTTTGGAGAGTAATGGGTCTAAGCTACAAGCCATTTCCCAAAGAGACCTATCCCAATATACAAAATCAGGGTAAAACTCTTGTTTTGGCCCTGCTTGGTTGGTAAATCCTGCATGAACAAACAACCTGTTTTGCGAATCTATATAGTAGTTGTGTAGCGATTCTAGAAATGAAATATGCTCATTTTTTTCAGCTGGAGAAATATGCTTGTATCCTGCAATAGTAGCAGCTCCTCCATGAGCTACCCACAAAGGATTCGTGTCATTTTTGGTTAAATACCGATGTACTAGATAATCGTGATTTCCTCTCAGAAATATACACTGATGGGTTTTACTGATAGAAATTAAAAAGGAAATCACTTCAACAGCATCACTCCACCCATCCACATAATCTCCCAAAAAGACTAAAGTATCTTCTTTAGAAATATGAGCACGACTCCACACCTGCTGCAAGGCTTTTAAACCTCCATGGATATCTCCAATGACTAAAGTTCTATTGGGTAAAGACATTAATAACCTAATTTTTCTCGTACTCTTTGCAGAACTCCGTCGGCTACTTTTTTGGCCTTTAGGGCGCCAACTTTTAGGGCCTGGTCAATAAGTTGAGGGTTTGCCATAAAGTGGTTATATCGCTCTCTTGGGCCTTCAAACTTTGTGAGAATAAGCTCAAAAAGGGCTTGCTTTGCATGACCATAACCATAATTTCCCCCTTGATAATTGGCTTTCATTGCCTGGGTTTCTGCCTCAGAGGCTAACAAAGCGTATATAGCAAAACAATTACAGGTGCTCCAATCTTTAGGGGCTTCTAAAGGGGTGCTATCTGTTTGTATTTTCATCACCTGCTTGCGCAGTTGCTTTTCGGGCAAAAATATATTGAGGGTGTTATCTCTAGATTTACTCATTTTTTGCCCATCAATTCCTGGAATTAATTTGGTGTCTTGCTGGACCTTAGCCTCTGGCAAAACAAATGTATCTCCAACTTGGGCATGAAATCTTGAGGCTACATCACGCGTCATTTCTATGTGCTGTAATTGATCTTTCCCTACCGGTATATACTGCGCGTCATACAAGAGTATATCTGCAGCCATGAGCATTGGGTAGGTAAACAAGCCTGCGTTTACATCCTCAAGCCTTCCAGATTTATCTTTAAAAGAATGGGCAAGGGTAAGGCGCTGATATGGGAAAAAACAACTTAAATACCATGACAACTCTGTTACTTGAGGTATGTCGCTTTGGCGATAAAAAACGGTTTTCTCTACATCCAGCCCAAAGGCCAACCATGTGGCTGCGGTACTATTTGTGTTTTCACGCAGCATTGCAGCATCCTTAATTTGAGTAAGGGTATGCATATTGGCAATAAACAAAAAACTATCATTGTTTGAATCATTTGCCATTTCAATAGCAGGCACAATAGCACCCAATATGTTACCTAAATGCGGTGTGCCGGTACTTTGTATTCCTGTAAGTATTCTTGCCATAATGATGCTCTGTAGAGAGGTTATTTCTTTAATATTACACAAAGTTAACCCTTTTAGTGTTATTAGGTAATTCAAATTGGTATTTTTGAGACTTATGAAAATAGTAACATATCCTCTTTTTCTTGTGTACAGAGTTTGGTTTTATATCCTTATAGCTGTTCCAATTCTGATACTATTCCCCTTTCTACTTCTAAGTACTCTAAAGCAAAGTTGGTATCCAACTTTTTTTAAATTAGCCAGAATATGGGCTGGTTTTATTTTATATGGCATGGGGCTAATTCCTAGTGTAAAAAGAGAAGCAACCTACCAAAAAAACAAGAGTTATATGTTTGTTTCTAATCATACCTCCATGACAGATATCATGCTCATGTTGTATGTCACAAAAAATCCTTTTGTGTTTGTAGGTAAGAAAGAACTGAGCAAAATTCCTCTTTTTGGTTTTTTTTACAAACGCACCTGTATTTTGGTGGATAGAAAAAATCCCAAAAGCCGCAAAGAAGTTTTTGAAAGCGCTCAAAAAAGACTTGATCAAGGTTTGAGTATCTGTATTTTCCCAGAGGGCGGTGTCCCAGATCAGGAAAGTGTTGTTTTAGACTACTTTAAAGACGGAGCCTTTAGACTTGCTATAGAGCACCAAATAGACATAGCGCCCATGGTGTTTTTTGATAACAAAAAACGTTTTTCTTTTCGTTTTTTTAGTGGAAGCCCTGGAAAATTAAGAGTAAAAACACTTGCCCTTATTGCAACAAAAGGAAAAACTCTAGACAATAAAAGAGAGTTAAACCAGCTTACAAGAGCTGCTATTTTACAGGAGTTAGAACAATCTTTGGCATAAAAAAACCCCTCACAAAAAGCAAGGGGATCTATGAGGTGTAACCTTAATAAATTAAGGCTCTATTTTTGTGTCTTCTTCTTCAGATGGCTCTTTAGAGGCGTCTTTAAATTCTTTAATTCCGCTACCAAGGCCACGCATTAATTCTGGTATTTTTCTACCACCAAATAATAGTAAAATAACTACTGCAATTAATACAATTTGAGGCCATCCAATGACTAAGAAAAATGATAATGCTTCCATAATACGTTGTTTTATCCAACAAAGGTAATAAGAAAACTCTAGATTATGTGTTTTGTATTAAAGAATACCCCTGAAGGCTGCGTGGTTTATTTTATATTTGTGGCATTCAATACAATTTAAATGGTGACCAAAGAAAACAGATCTAATAAAATTAAAAAGAAACTCTTACATAAGTACCGCTTTGTGGTGCTTAATGAAGAAACCTTTGAGGAGCGTTTTTCTTTTAAATTAAATAGGCTTAATGTTTTTGTGTTTAGCACCCTATTTGCCATGTTGCTTATTGCAATAACAGCTCTTTTTATTGCATTTACCCCCTTGCGAGAATACATCCCTGGGTATTCCTCTACTTCTTTAAAGAAAAAAGCAACAGAGTTATCATACAAGACAGACTCTCTTCAAAATATTATTAGCGTTAATGAGCGGTACCTTACTTCTATACGCAAGGTACTCTCTGGAGATGTTGAAACGGTAAATTTCAACAAAGATTCTATCCTTGAACTGGCAAAAAATGATGTTGCTCTGATAGATTTTACGCCCTCTAAGCAAGATTCTTTGTTGAGAGAAAGAGTAGCCCGGGAAGACAAATACAACCCTTTATTAAACGCCACAGAGATTGGAGTGGTGTTTTTTGCACCAGTGAAAGGGGCTATTTCTGAAGGATACAACCCACAAACCAAACACTTTGCAATTGATGTTGTTACGGTTAAAAACGCTCCTGTAAAAGCCGCTGCAGATGGTACTGTTATTTTTGCAGGGTGGACACCAAACACAGGCAATGTTATTATTCTAAAACACATCAATAACACCATCACTGCCTACAAACATAATGCCTCTTTAAGCAAAAACCAGGGAGACATCGTTAAAGGCGGAGAAGTTATTGCTACGGTGGGCAATACCGGAGAATTAACCACAGGACCACACCTTCATTTTGAACTTTGGCGAGAAGGGTACCCTGTAAACCCGCAAGACTTTATTGATTTTGATTAAACTAAAAACCACTACCTCGTGTCACTAAAATCTATAGCAGCATTACTATTTGCAAAACATGCAACAAGGCAAATCAACAACTGGGCTTCTAAACCTTTACAAACTCAAGAGAAGGTTTTTAAGCAATTAATTAGTGCCGCAAAAAATACCGCATTTGGGAAAGATCATCGTTTTGACAAAATAACATCACACCAAGATTTTGTGGCTCAGGTACCCATAAGAGATTACGAGGCATTACGCACTTATGTAGACCGTGTTGTGGCTGGAGAAGAAGATATATTATGGCCAGGCAAGCCATTGTATTTTGCCAAAACTTCTGGAACAACCTCTGGGGCCAAATACATCCCTTTAACCAAAGAATCGATGCCAACGCACATTAAGGCGGCTCGAAATGCTATTTTATGTTATATCAATCAAACAAAAAAAGCAGCATTTGTAGATGGTAAAATGATCTTTTTACAAGGCAGCCCAGAAATGACCACACAAAATGGCATTGGTCTAGGAAGACTCTCCGGAATTGTAGCCCATTATGTACCTAAGTATCTTTTAAAAAATAGACTTCCTTCCTGGAAAACCAACTGCATAGAAGACTGGGAAACAAAAGTAGATGCCATTGTCCAGGAAACAAAAGCAGAGAACATGACCGTGATAAGTGGCATACCACCGTGGGTTCAAATGTATTTCGAAAAATTAACTCAGGCCACAGGAGAAAAAACAGGAGATCTCTTTAAAAACTTTGAACTCTTTATTTATGGCGGTGTTAACTTTGAGCCGTATCGCGCAAAATTTGAAGCACTTATTGGCAGAAAAGTACCAAGTATAGAATTATTCCCTGCTAGTGAAGGGTTTTTTGCATTCCAGGATAGCCAGCACGAAAAAGGAATGCTTTTACAACTGGATAGTGGTATATTTTATGAGTTTGTAGCGGCAGATGATTTTTTTACAGAAAATCCAAAAAGACATACAATATCTCAAGTGCAACTTGGGGTTAACTATGTTTTGTTAATCTCCACTAGCGCAGGATTATGGGGTTATAATATTGGAGACACCGTTGAGTTTACATCACTTACACCCTATCGTGTAATTGTTACAGGACGTATCAAGCATTATATCTCTGCCTTTGGAGAACACGTGATTGCTAAAGAAGTGGAAACGGCCATGAAACAAGCCATGGACAGCTTTGGTTTTTCAATTTCAGAATTTACTGTTGCACCGCAAACAAATCCCACAAATGGAGAACTTGCCTATCATGAGTGGTTTATAGAGTTTGAAAACCTCATAGACAATTTGCCAGAAATAGCTCAAAAATTAGATACTGTATTACAAAGCCAAAACAGCTATTACAAAGATCTTTTGGACGGAAATATGTTGCAACAACTCAAAATTTGCCCGCTTGAAAAAGGTGCTTTCCAAAGGTTTATGAAATCTCAAGGAAAGTTAGGGGGTCAAAACAAAGTGCCTAGACTATCTAATGATAGAAAAATTGCCGACAGTCTTGCAATCTTTAAATTAAAAACCCCCTGAGTTTAAGAATTATGCCTTCTAAGGTGCAGGGTGCTTTTTTAGATTAAATGCCTACAAATAGTAGGTTTGCGCCCATGGGCTACTAGCTGCCAAAAAGAATATGTTATCTTTGCGGGTATGACAAAGCTAAAATCACATACAAGATCTAGAGCTCAAGAAAGTACAGGAGCCATTGAGCGGTTATACATTACCATGAGACACCTCTTTAACAGAGGGTTTTACAAGCCTATGGGCGTCTCTGGTGAATCTCTCCGTGAGGCGCTACTCACACTACGTCCAGAAATTTATGGAGCCATTGCTGAAGAAAAATCTGAGCTGCAAGGCCTTTTGTACGTAATTGACAGACTGCCCTACGGCATAGAAGAGTGCAGATACATAAACCTCACTAGTGATGAGGGGTATAAAAACTCTCATTTCTCACCAATTATCCCACCCAAAAGAAGAAGAAATTGCTATCGTATTGACCAAGAGCAAATGAATATTGAGGTCACTAGAGGGCGCTCAGAAATATATGATATTCTTACCCATCTTACTTTTTTATATATAGAGTCTCACAAAATTATGCGTCAAGTAGTTATCAACGATGGCCAGGATGTAAACAGAGATTGGAAAAAACTAGAGCAAGCAGTCCTTAAAAAAGGAAAGCTAAGCCAAAAAGAGAAAGAAATTGCACTTACACATACTGCAAACTTTCTAGGAAGAACCTTTGCTGAGGTAAATGATGTGTATACGGCTTTTTCTTGTGAGCAAAACGAGCATCGTTTTTTAAGTATCATATATCATCTAGGGAAAGGAGCAATTGATGAAATTATAAAATCAGAAAAAAGAATTATCACCTTCAGCCCTGTGTTAAGAGAGCGTATCGGGCATCATATACATGGAGAGCGCTGGGCCTTTAATATCAAACAAACCCTTGATCAAAAAGGATTACTGGAGCGTCCTATTCATATCATTAGTGCAAACATGCATAGTGTAATGAATAGCCTGTATGCAGAAAAAGCATTGCCTGTGGATGCAAAAAAAGGAGCCATGCACCTCTATGAGCTACTAAGTGATTCTGGTAGTGATACCCAGCGTGAGAAAACAACACAATTGGCCAACAAACAAGGGATGACTTTTCTCAAAGACAGTAGTGGCACAAACATCAATGTACAAATTTTTGATACTGCAAAACTAACATCATTGCCCTATGGTTTGCAGGCCTCTGGGCAACAAACAAAAGACAAACCTGTAATTGTTGTTATGGATTATGCCTTTGGTGAACAGGCCTATGAAACCATGGATGAGTTATTAAAACCCTATACTACAGATACCAAAACACAGTTTTTAAACGTTGTGTCTATCGGGATTATGGGTAAGGCAGGAATTTTGGAGGGAGGAAAAGGTGATATCATGATTCCATCGGCACACGTGTTTGAGGGTACGGCAGATAATTATCCTTTTGAAAATAAACTCAAGGTATCTCATTTTGAAAATGATGCTATTGCAGTTTGTGAAGGATCTATGATAAGCGTGTTAGGAACATCGCTACAAAACAGAGATGTGTTACAGTTTTTCTTTACCTCAACTTGGAATGTAGTTGGACTGGAGATGGAAGGTGCCCACTACCAAAAAGCAATACAAGCGGCCTCAACCATACGAGGGAGTATTAGTAGTGATGTAAAGGTGATGTACGCATATTACGCCAGTGATAACCCCTTAGAAACTGGAAGTACTTTGGCCTCTGGAGGCCTTGGGACAACCGGCGTAAAGCCAACCTATCTGATTACAGAAAAAATGTTGAGATTAATTTTACAATAGCATTAAAGAGTTTATGTCAAACAAAGTATTAATTACCGGTGGGGCAGGATTTATTGGGTCCAACTACGTAACATATGTCTTGGAGAATACCATAGATGAAATTTTCGTCTTAGACAAGCTCACCTATGCGGGAGATTTAAAAAATCTGGAACCTGCTACAGGGCATGCAAACTATCATTTTATAGAAGGTGATATTTGTGATATAGCCTTGGTATCTAAGCTATTTGAAGAACACCGCTTTGAGAGGGTTGTTCATTTCGCGGCAGAATCTCACGTGGATAATTCTATCACAAATCCGGGGGCTTTTATTGCAACAAATATTACAGGAACTTTTAACCTTTTACAAGCGGCATATAAAACCTGGATGGAGGGCCCTAACCTTTATAAAAAAGGCTGTGAAACCAACCGTTTTTTACATGTTTCTACAGATGAAGTCTATGGCTCTTTAGGCACTACAGGCTTGTTTACAGAACAAACACCATATGCCCCAAATAGCCCTTACAGCGCTTCTAAAGCCTCTAGTGATTTTATTGTGCGTAGCTATTATCATACCTATGGTATGGCAGTGGTAACGACCAATTGCTCAAACAACTATGGGCCCAATCAACACAAAGAAAAATTAATCCCTACCATAATAAGAAAAGCGGTGGCTGGAGAACCTATCCCTATTTATGGCGATGGTAAAAATGTGCGAGATTGGCTTTATGTAAAAGATCATTGCGTAGGGATAAAAAAGGCCATAGATACAGGACGCCTTGGAGAAACCTATAATATTGGTGGACGTAACGAGCGAGAAAATTTATACATTGCACATACTATTTGCAACATACTAGATACCCTGCAGCCCAAAGGGTTTTCTTACAAAGAACAAATCACCTTTGTAGGAGATAGACCAGGGCATGACTTTAGGTATGCTATTGACGCAAGCAAGATAGAAAAAGAATTGGGCTGGAGCGCAGACGAAAATTTTGAAAGCGGTATTGAAAAAACAATCGCCTGGTATCTAGAGAACAGTGATAGATTATTTTAAACATTAAAACAAATATACTTTGAAAGGAATCATACTTGCCGGAGGAAGCGGCACCAGATTACACCCGTTAACACTTGCCGTTAGCAAGCAGTTAATGCCTGTGTATGACAAGCCTATGATTTATTACCCATTATCCACTTTAATGCTTGCGGGTATCAGAGAGATTTTAATTATCTCTACCCCTGATGACTTGCCTTTATTTAAAAAACTCTTAGGTGATGGAAAAAAATTAGGCTGTGATTTTCAATACGCACAACAAGCCCAGCCTAACGGGCTTGCAGAGGCCTTTATTATTGGTAAAGAGTTTATTGGCAAAGACAAAGTAGCATTAATTTTGGGAGATAATATTTTTTATGGATCTGGACTAAAAGCCTTATTGCAAGCAAACAATAACCCAAAGGGAGGTATTGTATATGCATACCATGTACAAGATCCAGAGCGGTATGGAGTTGTTGCCTTTGACAAACAGGGAAAAGCCTTGTCTATTGAAGAAAAACCAAGCCAACCAAAATCAAATTATGCCGTACCTGGCATCTATTTTTACGACAATACGGTAGTTGATATTGCAGCTAATATAGCGCCAAGCCACCGTGGCGAATTAGAAATCACAGATGTAAATAATGTGTATTTACAGCAAGGAAAACTAAATGTGAGCATCCTAGATAAAGGGACTGCTTGGCTAGATACAGGAACCTTTGCCTCTTTAATGCAAGCCTCTCAATTTGTTGAAGTAATAGAAGAGCGCCAAGGACTTAAAATTGGAGCCATAGAAGAAGCTGCCTATGAAATGGGTTATATCACAAAAAAACAACTTCATACCCTAGCGGCACCTTTACTTAAAAGCGGCTATGGTAAACATTTAATGCAACTCGATTAATTTGAAACTCGAAAAAACCAACTTAGAAGATTGTTTTATTCTCTCGCCAAAGGTGTTTGAGGATGAGCGTGGCACTTTTAGCGAAACCTTTAATGCCAAAAACTTTTTAGATCAAACAGGCATCGCTGTCGCTTTTGTGCAAGACAACGAGTCTACCTCAAAATATGGCGTGGTGCGTGGTTTACATTTTCAGACAGGAGCTCATGGGCAAGCAAAATTAGTGCGGGTAGTTAAAGGAAGCGCTTTGGATGTTGTTGTAGATCTAAGAAAAGGAAGCCCTAGCTTTGGAAAAAGCTTCAGTATTGTGCTTTCTGGGGAAAACAAAAAACAATTATTTGTTCCTCGTGGATTTGCTCACGGATTTAGTGTGCTAGAGGACGACACCGTATTTGCATACAAATGTGACGCCTACTATAACAAAGAAAGTGAACGAGGTATTGTCTACAATGACGCAACCTTAGCCATAGATTGGCACCTAAGTAGTAATGCTATGATTGTTTCAAAAAAAGATCTTGAATTACCTACATTTGCAGCCATAAAACCAGAATAAAAAAACATGGCGCTACGTGCTATGAATAATTAGATGAAAAAAACAAATTTAATCGTATTTGGTACGCGCCCTGAGGCCATAAAAATGGCTCCATTGGTTAAAAAGTTTCTAGAACAAGATGATTTCATAACCAAAGTTTGTGTTACTGCTCAACATAGAGAGATGTTAGACCAAGTGTTGGCATTTTTTGAAATCACCCCAGACTATGATCTTGATTTAATGCGTCCTAATCAAAATCTTTTCACGCTAACCGCCTCCATTATTGAAGGCATGAAACCGGTATTAGATGAGGTGCAACCAGATTTTGTATATGTACATGGTGATACAACTACCTCAACAGCAGCGGGTATAGCTGCTTTTTATAGCGGCGCCAAGGTGTGTCATGTTGAAGCAGGATTAAGAACCTATGACAGGCAATATCCTTTCCCTGAAGAATTTAACAGACAACTTACTGGAAAGATTGCAGATTATCATTTTGCTCCCACACAAGGATCAAAAAACAACCTTTTAAAAGAAAACACCCCACAAGAAAATATCCTTGTGACCGGAAACACGGTAATAGATGCATTACTGTATGGAGTTGATAAGGTAAATGCTCCAAATTTTATGGATCCAGAGATAGAACAACTAAAAAAGCTGCTAGATTTTAGTAAAAAAATTGTGTTAGTTACTGGCCACCGAAGAGAAAATCACGGAGATGGATTACATAATATTTGTAGTGCATTAAAAACCATTGCAAGTAATCATCCCGACACACAAATTGTATATCCAGTTCATTTAAATCCAAACGTAAAAGGACCTGTCCATGAATTACTTGGAGGTATTGATACAATATTCTTGGTGCAACCCCTGGCATATGCTGCTTTTATTTGGCTCATGGAGAAGAGTTACTTAATTATCACAGACAGTGGGGGTATTCAAGAGGAGGCCCCAAGTCTAGGAAAACCTGTGCTGGTTACAAGAGATACAACAGAAAGACCCGAGGCAGTTACAGAAGGTACCGTACTACTTGTAGGAACAAACACCTCTAAAATTGTTGAACAAGCAGACAGGTTACTTGGTGACAGCACATTATATGATACTATGAGCACCTTGCATAACCCTTATGGTGATGGTGCCGCATCAGAGAAAATTATAAATTATATTAAAGCATTATAGATGGAAAAGAAACCAAGTGTCGTAATGGTTGGTTTGGGTTATATTGGTTTGCCAACGGCGGCCCTTATAGCAAGTAGAGGACTACATGTAACAGGCGTAGATGTACATCAGCATGTTGTTGATACAATTAATAAAGGTCAAATACATATTGTTGAGCCAGATTTGGATGGTTTGGTACACCACGTTGTACATAAATCTTTTTTAAAAGCAACACTTACACCAGAGACAGCAGAAGTCTATTTAATTGCAGTTCCAACTCCGTTTAAAGACAATTATGTTCCAGATGTTTCTTATGTTTTGGCTGCGGTTTCAAAAATAACACCCACACTAGAGAAAGGTGCATTAGTGATTCTAGAATCTACGAGCCCAGTAGGCACAACACGATTAATTGAAAAACAAATCTATAAAGACAGACCCGAGCTAGAAGGACATATATTTATTGCTTATTGTCCAGAGAGAGTATTGCCTGGTAACATCTTGTATGAACTTAAGCATAATGATAGGGCTATAGGCGGTATTAATAAAATATCTACCCAAAAAGCCATCGATTTTTACAAGTATTTTGTCGTGGGGACGCTGCATCCAACCAATGCTAAAACTGCAGAGATGGTAAAATTGGTTGAAAACGCCTCCAGAGACAACCAAATTGCTTTTGCAAATGAATTATCCATTATTTGTGATAAAGCAGGCATTAATGTATGGGATATGATAGCCCTTGCAAACAAGCACCCAAGGGTTAACATCTTAAATCCTGGCACAGGTGTTGGAGGACATTGCATCGCTGTAGATCCATGGTTTATTGTCTCTGAATTTCCTGAAGAAAGTGGTTTGATTAAAAAATCAAGAGAAACTAATAACTATAAAACACAATGGGTATTAGAGAAAATAAAAAATAAAGCACTCGGGTTTAAAGTAGAAAATAGCCGGGACGCTGTAATTGCGTGTATGGGACTAGCTTTTAAACCTGATATTGATGATTTAAGAGAATCTCCAGCGCTTTTGGTGGCACAATCCTTAAAAGAAGCATCTTTTGCAACCTTAAATGTAGAGCCAAATTTACATGAGAGTCTCACCATAGAGATTACAGATACAGCCCATGCAATCAAGAGCGCAGATATTATTGTATTTCTGGTGTCTCATTCTGGGTTTAAGAGTTTAGAGCTCCCTGAGGACAAAATTGTATTAGATTTTTGTGGTGTGCTTAATTAAAATAACATGCCTTTAATACTCATTAATAGTTACTTAGTGAGGTGTAGTACTATTTTAAAGAGGCTTTTTATAATTTCTGAAATAGCATAATGATTAACCTATTAGTTACAGGATCAAGTGGACAGTTGGGACAGTGTTTGAAGCAGCTGCTGCTCAGCGCAACTGATATTTCATGCTATTTTGCAGCTAGAGAAGACCTAGACATTACAAATGGTGATGAAATACAACGGTTTTTTAGTGAACACAACTTTGACTATTGTATTAATACCGCAGCATATACCAATGTAGAAAAAGCAGAAAGTGAACAAAAAGAGGCTTTTTTAATAAATGCAGAAGGAGCATACAGCCTTGCAAAAGCTTGTAAAAAGCACAATGTGGTATTGCTACATATATCTTCAGATTATGTGTTTGACGGAATGGCCAAAACACCATATCAAGAACAGGATCGCACAAATCCTTTAAATGTATATGGAGCCTCTAAATTAAAGGGGGAACAACACATAGGTGATACTTGGAACAAACACTTTATTATACGCACCTCTTGGCTTTATAGCCAGTATGGACATAATTTTTTAAATTCCATGCTTGAATTTGCTAAGCAAAAAAAAGCGTTAACCATTACAACACAACAAAAAGGAACCCCCACCAATGCAAATGATTTAGCACAGGTGTTGGTAACTATCATAAAAACTGGAAATGCCCGTTATGGTGTATACCATTTCAGTAATCAAGGAGAAGCCACCTGGTATGATTTTGCTAAAGCTATATTTAAGGCAACTGGAGAAATAGATACCGTAAATCTTGCAAAAACCGAGCATTACGCTACTTTTGCTAAAAGACCAGCCTACAGCGTGCTAAATTGCAATAAGTTAAAAGATACTTTAGGCATCACATATAGAAATTGGGAAGACAGTTTAAAACAAATTATTAACAGTAAATAAAATTATATGTCACAAACGAGCAAGGATGAGATAGACTTAGGGTATCTCATAAATAAGATTAGTGAACTATTTAAAAACATTTCAGTAAGCATTTACAATAGCATACAATTTTGCTTAAGAAACTGGTATTTTATTGTTGGTTTATTAATTGGTGGTATTGTTTTAGGGTATTTTTCTGAAATAGACTCAAAACCAGCAAAGAAAGCAACGCTTATCTTAAGAACAAATTTCAATACTGCAGAATATACCTACAATGCCCTTAACACGTTAATGGTTAAGTCTAAAGCATTGGATACCGCATTTTTAAAACAACATGGTTTTAAAACAGGGAGCAATGAAATTAGAGGAATCGAAATTACTCCTATGGTAAATTTCAAAGATATCACAGAAAATTTCTCGCAAAACGAACGCGCTTTAGAGGCCTTGTTAAGAAATGTTGAGTTTAAAGATGAGGAAGCTATTACAAATTCTTTTTATTCTGGATATAAGTTTCATCAGGTAGATTTTGTTTTATCAAACAGCGCAACTCAAAAAACCATAGATAATGTTCTTGCCTATTTAAATAACAACGAGATTATAAAAAGATCTGCGGAAAACGGAAAAACAGTTTTAGAGCAAAATATTGCAATGAATGAGTTTTCTATCGAGCAGATAGATATAACTATTTCAAAGTACAACCAAAATACGTTTATGGGCTCAACCTCTTCGCAGGTTGTTGTGGTAGATAAAAACTTTAGCTATAATGGGGTGCTTGTTGAAAAAGCTAAGTTGCAAAAAGAAAACACGCACTTAAAAAACGAATTAGTATATGCAGACCATGCCATTGTTAAAGTTACTAATCCAAATATTGTAGAAGATAAAAGACCCTCTTACAAAATGAAATATGTAACATATCCACTATTTTTTGTGTTCTTGTTTTTTGTTTTTAGTTGGTTTTCTAGAGTTTATAAAAAGGCAGAAGCGCATTCTATTATAAAAAACCAATAACACATATTGATTTTTTTACAATTTCTAAAAAAGCACATTTCCTTGCTGTTAATCATAGCGGGGGCAGGAAGTATTTTTTTGGTAAATATTGTTTTAAAAGCAAGCCTTAGCGATTTCCAGTATGGAGAGTATTCCATATTTATCACTTTTTTACAAGTGTGTATCTCTTTTGGATTTCTAGGTTTAGAGCAGGTGTTTTTAAGACTCTCTGAGGTAAGAGATGACAGACTCCTTACAGACAAAAAACTATTAAAAATAACCTTTGTAGTTGGGTTATTGTTTAGCCTATTGCTCAGCGCCGTTTTTTCAAAAATATTTTTAAAAATTCAAGTAGCAACAACCCTTTTGATGCTCTTGACCTTTAGCACGTCACTGATGATGTTTCTCTACAATATTGTAAGGCTAAAAAAACAATTTGTTGTAGCGCAATTGTTTAATAATATGTGGAAGTATATTGTACTTGTAATAACAGGGATTCTTCTTATTGGCGGAAATGTAAACGCAAAAACATTAATAGAAATTTTTACATATGTATCTATTGGTAGTGCTACTGTTTTTTCGATATATGTTATAAAAAACATTCCTTTTAAATTCACCAACAACTTTGAGCTTAGTGCCATTTATAAATACAGTTTCCATTTTGTGGTATCTATGCTAAGTATCACCTTTATTGGTTTTTTTGACAGGTTTTATATTAAAGCTTTGTTTGGGTCTGAAGCCTTTGGCGATTATTTTTATTTAGCTACTATTTTTTATTTTCCATTTGCACTATTACAAGGGTATGTTGGTTTTAAAGAACTGGTGTTTTTTAAAACAAACGCATCTTTGCCCATTTTGAAAAGAAAACTAAGAACGATTAATGTGCTATCCGTGATAATTGCCATTGCAATTTACGGTGCTGCATATATTTTGAATGATTTAGAGATAATACCGGCTATAGACTTTGCCTCCAGCGGCAGTGTTATTTTCATTTTAATGGCCCTTGGAGTCTTGCGTATAAACTACAGCATGTTATCCTCTGTTTTGGGAGCTACGGGTTCTATTAAAGTTATAAGAAATGCAAACATACAGTCTTTGGTGTTTATCCTTTTAATATTTGCCGCAGGCTCAAATTACCTTATAAGTGTTGAGGCTGTTGCTTTTTGTATCTTGCTTGTCTGGATTTCCAGAATTCTAGTATGGTACTTCAATGCAGTAAAGCAATTAAAAATAGATACAATATGATATACGAAATTCAGTTGTGGGTGTTTTCCTTTTTAAAAGCAATTCCAGGCCGTATTGGTTGCGGGCTTAGAAATGTATTGTTGCCTTATAAAAACGGCGCTAAGGTTCTTATATGGAGTCACACCCATATAGATTCTCCAAGCAAGCTTACTTTGGGTAATAATGTGTCTATTAACAGAGGATGTGTGTTACATGCTGGGGGTGAAATCGAAATTGGAAATGATGTATTAATAGGCCCAGGAGTTACAATTTACAGCCAAAATCACAACTTTGAGGACACCTCAATGCCTATTGTTGCCCAAGGCTATACATGCAAAAAAGTAACCATTGGCAACAATGTTTGGATTGCAGCAAACGCAACCATACTTCCTGGTGTTATAATTGAAGACAATTGTGTTATTGGAGCAAATACCCTTGTAAATAAAAACATAGAAAAAGGATCTTTAGTGGTTGGTAACCCGTGTAGGGTAATCAAAAAAATAGGCGCTAATGATTAAACAAAAACTCATTAGCTTTACTAAAAGTCCAAAGTCATTGGTGGCTTTGTTGCTTATTTTCTTTGCAGGAGATGTTTTGGTTAAACTATGTGTTTATGCACACTTTGATTTTCATAATTTTAGTGCAATTACCAGGGGCTTATTTTTTTTACTGAGTATCTTGATAAGTTTTGTATCCTTAACAAAATTTAGAAAAAGGATGCTTTTGTTTCTATCTATACTCACGCTTTTGTTTTTTGTAGGCCAATATACTTTTTTGCCCATCGGTCTTGAGGAACATCTCTTTAAAAACTTTATATTTCACTCTAGATATCTATTTATCTTTTCAATACTGCTGTTTTATGATGGTCTAGACGCTATACCAATAAACAAAAGTGTGCTAAAAACCTTTGAGTGGATTATTGTTGTAAACACCTTAGCTATTTTTGGAGGGTTTATATTAGATATAGATATGCTAAGCTCCTACCAAGGCGATCGGTTTGGGTTTAATGGTTTTTTTATAGTGCCAAGTATAGCTACTTTCTTTTATGCCATATCGCTGAGCTATCTGGCTTTCAACCTAAAGAAAAACAACCAATATAAACTATTTTTTATGGCCGTTTTGGTTGCCTGCCTATTGGTGGGCACAAAAGCCTTATTGCTCTTTGTAGCTGCTACCCTGGGGCATCTATTTTTAATACATAAAATGTACTTGCGAAAAAAGTTTTATATTTTACTAGCAGTATCTGGAGCTTTACTGTTCCTATTTAGAGAACCCTTACAGGCATTTTTTAAAAAAACATTTGCTGTTTTATTAAATGTATATCAAGAAAGCGGATTTATTACCATGATAACCTCTTACAGAAATATAAACCTAAAAACAGACCTTGTTAACATGGGAGATGCGCATTGGGGTTTTGTAAACTATCTTGTGGGAGGTACAAACTTCACAAAATACAGAGTTGAGTTTGACTTTATAGACGTGCTCCTTTTCTTTGGGATTGCAGGAGGAGGTTTATATTTAGTATATTACTTTAGGCACATAATTAGGTTCTCTGAGCTTACGCGCTTTGGTAAAATTCAAATAGGGTTTTTACTGGTTATTGGTTTTTTATCTGGCACCTTTTTTAATAATGCCCCTGTTGCTCTTTATACCATAGTATTAGTAACATTTTTTTCAATTAAAAACAAGAAAATACTGAACTCGAAAAACACAAACCTATGACGTATGTAGTTTTTTTCATTTTGTGTCTACTTAACTTTTTTCTGGGAATCATATCTGTTTTAAAATTTAAGTATAACAACCTGGCATTAAAACTCTTTTTTGTTATCACCATACTTGCTCCCCTAGGAAAATTAACAACAAAGTTTCATACCAATTGGCAAATCTCATCTTACTACCTGTTTTTTGTAGGTTGTTTTTTGGTCTTTGTTCTCAAACTGTTAAGCAACAACAAATTTAAAAAGCAAACCATTGCCACCCTTGTAATCACGGTAGGAACACTCCTAATTTTAGGCATCCACTATTTTTTAATTGGAGATAAGGACGTTACACTAACAAACATATTAAAAGACATAAAACCGTATCTAACCATTTTGTTGGCGATTCCGTTTTTAGAGGTCTATAAGTCAAGATTGGGGCAAATATTAACAAGAAAATTTATAAATAATATTTTACTGATAAACCTTGTAATAACAACTGTCTTTTTCTTTTTAATGCTGCAGTTTGATTTACATTTAAAGTTAACAGATGATCCTTATTTTGAGTTTGAGGAGGTTCGTTTGGAAACTCTAGGCATCTTTTTTGGAGGCTTTTATTTGTTCTATTTAGTAATCAAAGACAAAAAGCCAACACTCAAAGAAATTGTGATTTCCGGAGTGCCACTATTTTATACAGGTAACAGAACCATGATTTTTGCCTTTATTTTGGTGATGTTTGTTGTGTATGTTTCAAAACTAACTTTTAAAAAAATACTTTTACTAATCTCTGGTGGTATTTTAAGTTTCGTGTCTTTAGGTTATTTGGTTGTCACCGCCACTGAAAATTCTCCCATCTACAGGATAAAAAAACTGTTTGAAGATGGATATATCAGCGAATCTTTTGCCACTCGGTTTTCGCCCTTTATAAATGCTATTTCAGATTTTTCTTTTTTAAACTTTATAGTAGGAAAAGGAGTAGGATTAACCTTTTATATAAAGTGGTTTGTTTGGCGATCAGAGATAGATAATTACAATGTGTATCTAGATAGTCTTTACCTGACCCTCTATGCTAAATACGGTGTATTTTCTATCTTGTTTTTTGTGATATTCTACTTGTATTTAAACTCCTACAGAAACATTAAGGCGAGCAACTATTATTATTTATTATTTGTTTTAATTGCCATTACAAACTCCTTTTGTTATCAATTTAATTTTTTATGGTTTCTAATAATCATAGCAGCCCCATATAATGTTGCCAACAATAGTATGGCAATACAAAGTCAAAACAAGACCCCTTAAAGGTGTTTACAACTCCCCTTTTAAATTGGTGGCCAGTTTATCGTTTTGAAGCTGAAAACTAATACAAATTAGAAATACAAACAGTACAATCCCGTGATGTCTCTCTAGCATAGACTCTGTTTGAAACAAAAGCAAAGAGCTCAATACAAAAAGAATTCCGAGAAAATTTCTATCTCTTATAAACACAAACAAGGCATAGCCAAAAATAGCCAGTAAAACCATAACACCAATAAGGCCTAATCCTCCATAGGTTTGTATAAATTGGTTATGAGCGTTGTATTTGCGCTCTGCATAGGTGTCAAGGCCAAGGTTTATGTAGGCCTTATAAATTTCATCATTGGCATCTCCAATTCCGTTTCCAAGCAAAACGTTATTGTTTGACTCTATGGCTGCTTTAAATTGCTGGAGTTTATTTAATCCGTCATTAAACTCATTGCCGTTGGCGTAGGTAAAGCCAAATACTTGTTGGAATCTGTAGCGTGTAATTCTTACATTATATCCTATAAAAAAGGTAAGCCCGTAGAGCATCAATAGATAGATTACTCCAGTTTTTAATTTCTTTTTAGTAAAGAAATAATATACAATGGCTCCATTAAAAAGTAAAAACAAAACCACTATGGGGAGTCTGGAGGAAAGATGAAAAATGAAAAAACTCAAATACGCAATCAAGGCAACCAATGCCATTTTTAATTTGGCGGTTTTAGCTTTTAGTAACAAGTGAAGAAAAATAATAATAGCTATTAAAACAAAATAAGCGTAATAGGTGCTGTGTATCCCAACAGTGTCTTGAGAGAGACTTAGATAAGAGTATTTATTATTAAATATATTGAATAAAACATCATTGTTTTCATACAGTTTTATCAGGACTTTGGTGTGAGAAAACAGACACAAAAAAACCATGAAACTAGCAAAGTAATGCAGTACGGTATGGTACTGTTTTTTTACAATTGGCAGGGTTGAGAAAATAAAGGGCAGCAGGATAAAAGGCAGGAATTTATTTACATACTTAAGGGCTCTTGATGTGTTTTCAGAATACAAAACACTGAACAGCGCTACTAGAAAATATACAATAAATGGCGTGAATTTTTTAAAGGTTTTTAGACTAAAACTCCGGTGAGTAGCCTGAAAATAAATACTGTAAAGGGTTAACAATATAATAGATATACTATTAATGTTATTTTTAAGGGGTAGACTAATAACAAAAAACAATAGTAGCCCTAAGGGTAAAAATTGTTTGTTTATTTTAGAGAAAACAGTCATAGATTAATGTAGTTTTGCAAAGCTATAGTTTTATTTTTATAAACTTACGATAAACAATTCATTTGAAAGTTCTTCACGTATTATATCAATCTTTGCCTCAAGTTTCTGGTTCTAGTATTAGAAGCAGAGATATCATGCTATCTCAAAAAGAAGTTGGCATTGAGGTATTGGCAATTACGGCTCCTTTTCAAAATTGTATCAGCAAAAATGGTAGTGATACCATTAACGACATTACATATATTAGAACGTCTCAAAACACAGAAAATTCTATTTCAGATCAACGAAAAAGTGTTTTAAAAAGGTTGCTGCGTGTTTACGCTATTGTATTTTTTAGCCAACAGCTTTACAAAACAATTAAAAAAGAAAAACCAGATGTGCTTCATGCCCACGCTATGTTTTTCTGCGCCATACCATCACTGATATTGGGTAAGGTGTTTAATATTCCGGTGGTATATGAGTTTAGGTCTCTATGGATGTTTCAAAAAAGTGATTCAAAAAACAAGACCTTTATCAATAAAAAAATTGAAACCTTACTACTTAACATAGAAATTCTATGTCTTAAAAAGGCAGCCCATGCTGTAATTTTAAATGAAAATTTAAAAGAATTTATTTTTTCAAAAACAAATAAGCCTTTTAAAAACACCATCATTAATAATGCTGTTAACACCTCTTTAATTGAGAAATTAAAAGCTAACAAGGTCTCAAAAAAAGAAGATGAGATGGTGTTTGGATACATTGGCACCCTTACAGCCTATGAAGGGTTAGAGTTTTTAATACAAACCTTTCAGGAGTTGTATGATGATGGTTTTAAGCACAAACTTGTTATTTATGGTAAAGGGGTGAATAAGCAAAGTGTCCAGAATCAAATAATCGCAAGAAGCGATATCAACACTATATCCTACAAGGGCGCCATCGCCCCATCAGAGGTATACAATGCCTTTTCAGAAATTGATGTGATTATAAACCCAAGGTTAAACACACCGCTAACAAACTCTGTGACTCCTTTAAAACCCCTTGAGGCAATGGCCTACGAAAAGCTTTTTATTGGTAGTGATGTAGGAGGAATTAAAGAAATAGTACCCCAAGGAACTGGGTTTTTATTCTCTAGTGAAAATAAAAATGATTTAAAAAAAGTGGTGAAAAAAGTGGCGAGTCTATCTCCCCAAGATAGAGATAGCCATAAAAAAGAGGCGCTAGCTTTTGTGATCTCTAATAAAAGCTGGTTGCAAAACGCTGCAAAATACAAGGAGATTTATACATCCCTTTCTCGTTAATGAAATCAAGCTTACAAATAAAAATATTTGGAATCTCTATTGATAACCTAACCCCACTAGAGGTATTAAACAGGGTTCAAAAAACAATAAGCAACAACCAACAAGTGCATGTAGAGGGCGTAAACGCAAGTAAAATCGTTGATATGCAACACGACAAGGTTTTGTATGATAGTGTTGTAAACAGCAGCCTTATAACCCCAGATGGGCAATCTATTGTTTGGGCCTCAAAAATGTTAGGAAAACCCCTAAAAGGGCGTGTAGCTGGTATTGATCTTATGCGTAATTTGGTAACCCTAGCTCATGAAAAAAAACATACCATATACCTTCTTGGAGCCAAACAGCAGGTGGTAGAAAAGGTTGCCGTTAGATTCAAAAAAAAATACAATCCTTCAATTATAGCGGGCTATAGAAATGGGTATTTTACACCCCAGCAAGAAGCGCAAATTGCTAAAGATATTTCAGATAGTAACGCACAGATGCTCTTTGTAGGTATTGCATCTCCTTTGAAAGAGCACTTTATCCATAAACACAAAGAGGAATTAAAAAACATCAATCTAATTATGGGAGTGGGTGGTAGTTTTGATGTGTTGGCAGGAATCACTAAAAGAGCCCCTTTGTGGATGCAAGGCATAGGGATGGAATGGTTTTTCCGTTTTGTACAAGAGCCTAAACGAATGTGGAAGCGCTATCTTGTCGGCAATACAACCTTTATATACTTGGTTTTAAAAGAAAAATTTAAAAAATAAAGAGGGCAAATTATCAACAATACTTTGCAGCGAGGTTTTGGTTTAAAACCTATATTTGTTTTTTCTTTAAAGCATATTTTGACAAAAAACAGAATCCACATACTTAACACCTTTATTGACAACCTATCAATGCAGGAAACCTTGCAATTGATACAAAAAAGCATAGCCTCAAAAACACAGCTGCACCATGTAGTTGTAAATGCAGGAAAACTTGTGGCCATGCAAAAAGACCAACAACTCCGTGAGAGTGTCAATAGCAGCAACCTCATTAATGCAGATGGACAAGCTGTAGTCTGGGCTTCAAGGCTATTAAAAAAACCACTTAAGCAGCGCGTAGCTGGTATTGATTTAATGCATAAATTAGTGGCAATGGCTCATGAAAATAAGCAAAAAATATACCTTCTTGGGGCAAAACAACAGGTGGTTGAAAAAGTAGCAAAAACCTATGCAAATCAATATAGCCAAGAGCTTGTTGCAGGTTATAGAGACGGGTATTTTTCTCCCCAACAAGAGGTTCAAATTGCAACAGATATAGCCCAAAGCGGTGCCCAATTATTATTTGTTGCCATTAGCTCTCCCATGAAAGAAAACTTTTTATACAAACACCGAGATATTTTACAAGGGGTGCATTTTATTATGGGCGTTGGTGGTAGTTTTGATGTGGTTGCTGGACTCACAAAACGAGCTCCTTTATGGATGCAAAATGCAGGGCTAGAATGGTTTTACAGATTTGCACAAGAGCCAAAAAGAATGTGGAAAAGATACCTTGTGGGCAACACCACCTTTATTTATTTAGTTCTTAAAGAAAAATTTAAAAAGGCCTAAGGCTATTTGCCTTTTGTTGATTACCTTGATACTTTTAATGGTCTTAGAAATATTATGAGAATTTTACTTGCTTCCATATACCCTTTTGCGTTTATGCTATTATTTGTCATCATCCCCTTTGATGATTACATACGCGCTTTGCCTAATATATTACTAATTATCCTTACCATTTCTTTTCCTGCAATCATTAAAAGAGAGCATTTTCAAAAAATCAAAAAGGTGCCTTTGTTTTTACTCCTGCTCTTCTTTGGGTATATTATAATAAACAGCATTTTATCTGGTAGGTTTGACACAGATATTAGCATCCTTAAAAAAATTGCCATCGCCATTGGGCTTGTTGTTTTATACCTCCCAATCCAGTATGATAGAAAAGTTCAAAAAGCTGTTATTTTCTCTTCCATTGCGGCCATTGTATTCTCTATTGTTAGTATTGTATATAGCGCTAACACCAATGCAAATTTTGAGTTTGGAGATAGCCGCATGATGATTGAGGCCTTACTTGTAGATAGATTATACCTTGGGCTTATAAGTGTGCTTAGTGTTTTGTTTTGCTACCGCTCAATGCGTAAAACATACCATCCTCATAACGCCTATTATTTGGGAGCTATTGCTATAAATGTGTTGTTTATTGTATTGGTGGTGTCAAAAATTGCAGGTATTGTACTGTTTTGTTTGCTTTTAATTCGTCAAGCATATGGAGGTAAAAAAAGCATGCGTATTGCAATTGCTACAGCATTTGTAGCTGTTTTAGTGGCGGGCTTGTTTTTTCTAAAGTCTCAGCAAGAAACAAGTGCGGGGCCTGTTTCTTTTTCAACATTTTTAAATAAAAACTTTGGAGCCTCAAACACCTCTCAAACTAGACTCATAACTTGGGGATGCAGTATGGATGTGTTACAAAATAGGACCATAGGGCTTACAGGAATTGGTTTTAAAGCCACCAAAGATGAGTTGGTGGCGTGTTATCAAACGGCAATAAAAAGCCCGCAGAAAAAGGAGGTATTTATATCTCAGCGCTATAACAGTCATAATCAGTTTTTGGATATTTTACTCAGCACTGGGTTTGTAGGACTGTTTTTGTTGTGTCTGTTTTTAATCTGGAGTTTTATGAAAAATAGAGAGCACTTTTTTCAAACCGCTATTTTATGCACCTTTATAGCCTATGGTCTGGTAGAAAACATATTTCATCGTCAAATAGGAGCCTATTATGTGGGGCTAATACTTATCATTGTATTGTCAAACAGCTCCTACAAACAAATCGATGTTCCAAAAGAGGTCTAAAAACCTAGTAAAGTGTATTTTTGCAATACTTAAGAGACGTTCAAAATCTCAAAAAAATAACAGTACATTCTGCATGTTGTAGAATAACATATATATGAAAAAAACAGTTTTAATTACAGGTGCAGCAGGTTTTTTAGGATCCCACCTTTGTGATAAATTTATCGCAAAAGGGTATAAGGTCATTGCTATGGACAACCTTATTACCGGAGACAAACGTAATATTGAGCATCTGTTTAAATTGGAAGATTTTGATTTCTACCACCATGATGTTACAAAATTTGTACATGTGGCTGGAGAGATAGATTATATTCTGCATTTTGCATCTCCTGCAAGCCCCATTGATTATTTAAAAATCCCTATACAGACCCTTAAAGTAGGATCACTAGGTACCCATAATTTACTAGGGCTGGCCAAAGAGAAAAATGCGCGCTTTATGATTGCGTCCACCTCTGAGGTGTATGGAGATCCTTTGGTGCACCCTCAAAAGGAAACCTACTATGGAAATGTAAATACCATAGGCCCACGCGGGGTGTATGATGAGGCAAAACGTTTTCAAGAATCAATCACGATGGCCTACCACCGTTTTCATGGTATGGAAACTCGTATTGCTAGAATATTTAACACCTACGGTCCTAGAATGCGCCTTAATGACGGGCGTGTTATTCCAGCTTTTATAGGCCAAGCACTCCGCGGAGAAGATTTAACAGTATTTGGAGACGGTATGCAAACTAGAAGTTTTTGTTATGTAGATGATCAGGTAGAAGGGCTATATAGGCTGCTTTTAAGTGATTATAGTGATCCTGTAAACATCGGAAATCCTCAGGAAATTACAATACTAGATTTTGCAAAGGAGATTATTAAATTAACCGGTACACAGCAAAAAATAGTATATAAAGAATTACCCAAAGATGATCCTTTGCAGCGCGAACCAGATATTACACTCGCCAAAGAACTTTTGGGGTGGGAGCCTAAAATGTCTAGGGAGCAGGGTATGAAAATTACCTTTGATTATTTTAAAGGCTTGACAAAAGAAGAACTCTTTAAAAGTGAGCATAAAGATTTTTCACAACACATAAGGTCTTAAGGTATATGATTTTTAAAAGAGGTAGATATTCGGGGTTTTTAAGGCCCATATCCTATGGCATTGACTTACTTGTAATTCATAGCCTTGCCTTTTTATTATTTAAAGAAAGTTCTGCCTTCACCAGCTATGTTTTTTACATGTCTATTGCCTGGATTGGCAGCTCCATCTCCCTTAGTTTTTACGAGATTTACAGGTTTACTAGATTTAGTAATATTTTAACCCTGGCCATTAAACAAGCCCTTGTTTTTTTACTGCTCGTATTTGCATTTTTTGGTTTCTATGGAGAGTTGCAAGAGCCTACTAGTGCTATTTTAAAATATGTAGTGGTAGTAATGGGAGTGGTTTTTTTAATCAAGATTTCTATTTATTATTTGCTCAAAAAATACAGGCGTTTACTTGGAGGAAATGTCAGAAGAGTGGTTATTCTTGGCGCAAATGAAAAAACAAAAGAACTAGAAAACTTCTTTACTCAAAATACTGAATACGGATACTCCCTTGTAAAAAGATACAATGTACAGCACGATAAAGAACAGCTCCTTGAGGGGATTTTCAAAGAAATATCTGACAGTAATGTAGATGAGATATACGCCTCTGTTAATGCCCTTAGTGATGGATGTATGGCAAAAGTCATAGATTTTGCAGACAATAATTTAAAGGTTTTAAAATTTCTGCCAGACAACAAAGAGATTTTTGGCAAGAAACTTGACTTTTCATACTATGGATACCTCCCCATATTATCGCTAAGAAAAATACCAACCGATGAGGCTTTTAACAAATTCATAAAACGAGCTTTTGATATCTTTCTGTCTTTGTTTGTTATTGTTTTTATTGTCTCGTGGTTAACCCCCATACTCGGTATTTTCATTAAACTAGAGTCAAAAGGACCTGTTTTTTTCAAGCAAAAAAGAAACGGTCTAGACTACAAAGAGTTTTACTGTTATAAATTTAGGTCTATGACACCAAGTTTAACCGCAGATTTACATCAGGCAACCAAAGGGGATACTAGGGTAACAAAAGTGGGGCGCATTATTCGTAAAACCAGCATGGACGAATTGCCTCAATTCATAAACGTACTTAAGGGAGATATGTCTGTGGTGGGACCAAGACCTCATATGGTAAGTCATACGCACATGTACGCAGAAAAAATAGACAAATTTATGGTACGTCACTTTGTAAA
>ENA-ORDA01000077-ORDA01000077.1-marine-metagenome-genome-assembly--contig:-NODE-77-length-92962-cov-4.547408_pt1 | contig 92962 bp, 79 predicted proteins | sample MGYA00237778_ERZ508506 | MGnify/ENA primary metagenome ERZ508506 (study PRJEB26177, sample SAMN06267891) | marine metagenome | isolation source: Monterey Bay, California, USA | place: Pacific...
CAAGTTTTGACGGAGATGTTTCTGAAAATGCAGGTTTTCAAGACTATTGGATTGTAAAAGTTGATAACCAAGGGGAAATCCAATGGGAAAAATCATTTGGATTTGTTGGTCAAGACCAAGCCTATAAAGTTATTCCAACCACCGACGGCGGATATTTTGCTTCCGGCACCTTACAAGTGGGTGAAGGTGGTAGTAATGGGGAAGGAAACGATGTTGCCAATAATAATCAAAATTCAAGAGCTAATCAACACAGTTTAGGGGATTACTGGGGTATTAAAATGGACGCAGACGGTAACAAAATCTGGCGTCGCTATTTTGGTGGAACTCAAGCAGATTTAAATAAAGACGTTATTGAAACCGATGATGGTGGATTTTTATTGATCGGTGTTTCTGATAGTCCTGACTTTGACATTTCTAATGCAATAGGTGCAGATGATTTTTGGGTTATAAAACTGAGTGCAACTGGAGAGAAAGTTTGGGAGCAATCCTATGGAGGTTTTGAAACTGATAGAGCATTCTCAATTGCCAGGACTGACGATGAAAACTACCTACTATCCGGAGAATCAAGATCTCTTGGCGGAGATGTATCCAACCCAAAAGGTGGTGGCGATATTTGGATTGTTAAAATTAACGCTTCTAATGGATCGATACTTTGGGAAAAATCGTTTGGTGGAGCTGAATTTGATACCTCCAGAGGTGTCAAGAATCTGGGTAATGGATCATTTGCAATTGCAGGAAGTTCAAGAAGTACTGGTGGAGATGCTAGTAATAATTATGGAGCAAACGATGCCTGGTTACTTATTGTTAATGAAAACGGCGCTCTAGAATATGAAACCAATATTGGTGGCTCAGATATTGATTTTGGAAACAATGTAACGGGAACCTCAAATAATGAAATTGTATTTGTAGGAAGTACCTTAAGTAATGATTTTGACATTCCACTTAATAAGGGTAATAAAGATATTTTAATCTTTAAAATGAGATAAAAAAATACAGAAACATTTTTAGGGTAATTTACGTTAAAGATGTTTTATAAGTATCAAATAAAGAATCTAACAACTATCTAAAAATAACAAAAAATGAAAAAAATTGCCTTTGTCCTAACGCTATTAATTGCTTTTTCGGCTTGTGACTCTGATGATGATAACAATGCACCACAATTTCTGATTTCAGTTTCTCATTCCCACAATTGGGATGGTGAAAACGTAAGTTCTGACGATATAGGAATTACAGAATTTACCAATGAAAATGGAGAGGTCCTAAAAATTACAAGACTTCGTTATTTAATTTCTAAAATAATTCTGACCAATAGTACAGGAGACGAAATATCAATTGTAGGAACCAACGATTACAATCTAGTTGATCTCTCAGATAACAATACCTTTAATTATGCAACAAATATTGTTGTACCACCAGGAACCTATACAAAAATAAGTTTTGTATATGGATTTAATGAAGAAGATAATATGGACGGAGCTTACGAAGATCTTAATAGTGTAACCTGGAATTGGCCTGGAATGCTAGGTGGCGGTTACCACTTTATGCAATTTGATGGCACCTATGAAAACCCTGTTATTGGAGACGATCCTGTTTTTAATTATCACAATGGAACTGCCAAAGTAAGTGATGGTGTATTTGAACAAAACTTTATCACCGTTACTGCTGAAAATTTATCTATCAATAGCAATACTGTTATCGATGTAAAAATGAATTTAGCAGAGTGGTTTAAAAATCCTAACACCTGGGACTTAAATGAGTTAAACACCGGTTTAATGGGGAACTATACTGCTCAAAAAAGAATGAACGAAAATGGGCAATCTGTATTTTCGGTTTATCTTGGAGATTAACTAATAATGATAAATGAGGTATTTTTTAATTATACTGATAGCACTTTTTTTTCTGTCTTGTTCTAGTTCGGACGACAGCACTAGTTATGTGCCAACACCAGTAAATTTAGAAATACCTCCTCTTTTTAATTCCCTACTTCTACCTCCTTCGGTTCCAACCGACAACCCTCAAACATTAGAAGGAATCGCTTTAGGTAGAAAATTATTTTACGAACCATTACTATCTAATGATGGTACTCAAGCCTGTGCTAATTGTCATTTAGCTGAAAATTCGTTTACTGACCCTAATCGCTTTAGTACTGGAATTACTGGTGAAATGGGAACTCGAAATGCTATGCCTATATTCAATCTGGTATGGAATTTTCAAAATAACTTTCTTTGGGACGGAAGTGCCTCTAGCCTTGAAGATCAAGTTAACGATCCTATAGAAAACCCAATAGAAATGAATAATACTTGGCCAAATGTAGTTGCCACATTACAAGCCACTTCAGAGTACCCAGAATTATTTGAACAAGCTTTTGGAAGCGTTATCATAACCAAAGAATCTATAGCAAAAGCAATCGCTCAGTTTGAAAGGACTTTAATTTCTGGAAATTCAAGGTTTGATCAATATTTATTGGGAGACAATAATGCAGTCACTGCTCAAGAAATAAACGGCTTCAATATTTTTATGGATGAAAATAGAGGAGACTGCTTTCATTGTCATGGAAATGAATTTAACCCCTTATGGACAAATAATGCATTTCATAATAATGGATTAGACTCTTCTTTTGAAGATCTCGGATTAGGAGGGTTTACTGGGGATCCGCTCGATTATGGAAAATTTAAATCTCCCTCTTTAAGAAACTTAGCTTATACAGCACCTTATATGCATGACGGTAGGTTTGCAACTTTAGATGAGGTAATTAACCATTATAGTGAAGGGTTGGTTTATTCCAACACCATCGATCCTTTAATGAAAAATATAGCCGAAGGTGGTGCACAATTAACTACCTCTGACAAAGCGGACTTAAAAGCTTTCTTGCTTTCATTATCAGAACTTGAATTCACAACAAATCCTGCATTTTTAAATCCAAATTGATAATCCATTTACCTTAACTAAAAAGTGATTGCTTAAAAATTAGTATTTGTTAAAGGCGCATAAAAAAACGCCAATCTAAGTTGGCGTTTTATATTTATTTTTTCTTAAGACTATTGAAAACTAGCTTGGAATAATCTTTTGCAGTCTTAGTGACACTGCCAGGATCGATAATCTGCGTAGTTACAACACTAACGAGTTGTTTCCCCTCGGGTTCGTCTAGATTATAAATCAAGGTTTCTAAGATATAAGATTTAGAAATTCTTGTGGTACTACTACTTGGCACATAATTTCCGTAAGTTGAATAAGAATATGGATTGTGATAATATCCATAAAACCCTCCATAATACCCAGGATATCCACCATAATAAGTGGTTCCTCCTGCATAATAACCTCCAGATTCTTCCGTAACCATAGACTCATTATAGTCTTTTAATACATTCATAACAACACCTTTAAAGCCTGCTTTTTCTATCAATGCTTGGACTGTTCCTGGATCAACTTTTTTATTAGGATTCATACTGTTAAACTTTAAATAACTTTCAGTGGCCTTTAGACCTGCTTTTCTTAAGTCGTTTGCCATAGCCTCTTCAATAGCTATTCTAGCCTGTTGATTGTCGGTCCTGGCAATTACAAGGATGTTTTTGTCTGACATCGTTGCAAGGTTGTCTCCTTTCCAGGAATCTAACACTTTTACACTTGAACAACTGCTTAATAATACAAATCCTAATAATAAGAAAGAATAAAAAGTTTTTTTCATAATAAGTTTTTTTAAATAATTAATCTCCCAGTCTAAATATTAGCCCCCCTGTAAAGTTAAGTTGTAAAAGAGAACCTCCAGAGGTATAGATACCGCCACCACCTGATCCATAATAAATTCCTCCCCATTCCAACGGAACTAATAATTGAGCTTGAAGCCTCACGCCAATTCTATCTGTAAAAAAATACTTAGCACCACCGGTAAATCCAAACTCAAATTTTGTTCTGTTGCCCGGATCATAATCCGGGATTCCTCCGTTATTTTTATTGTACTGAGGATCAAAAACTACAACTCCTGCGGATATCCCAGCAAAAGGGCGAAATGATTCGTCATAATTAAAATTTTGAATAAATCCTGCTTGAATATGATGCACATTAAACTGAGTGATATAGGTTTCGTATGGGAAAAAGTAATAATCTTTGAAATTTAAATCTGCATTTTGAAAAGCATAAATTAACTCAACTTGAGCGCCAATAGGGTTTACATCAAAATCGACAGTTACACCAAAGTGCCCAGAAGACTTTAATTTCATATAACCATCATAATAACTATATTTAGAACCTACCTGATAGCCTGCTTGAGGAGTTACTTCAATTTGTGCAGAAACAGAAAATGACACTAATAAACAAAAAGGTAAAAAAAAGAGATTTTTTGTTATTATTTTCATTGAATATAATTTTTAAGGATTGTTACTTCTTTAAAAACAAAGATATTGCTTTTTATAAAAAACAGCTAAATATTCATCAAATTTGAGTTAGTTTATTTGACGTTTTCTTTTATCCAACTTAAACATTCTTTAAAGTCCTCAAACAGATGCTCTTTAGTTATTAAATCTGGAATAATATCAATACGTTCCATCATATATCTGGGCTGTTCAATGATATCTACTAATAATACTGTTTTTCCTGCATTTACAAGGTCAATAAGTATTTCTTCCATTACGTATAAACCCGTCTGATCCATATATGGCATACGATCCATTCTGATAATTACGGTGTTAGCTTTTTGAGGGATTTGTTTAGCTAATGCTTGAAAATCACTAGTAGTTCCAAAAAAAAGAGGGCCTTTTATATGTTTAATAAAAATTTGTTCTTGTAAATTTTCCGGAATCCCAACTTCATCGTCCCAAGCTTCTTCTTTTAATGATTTAACTTCCGATCTCTTTGCAGAAATATCTCCAATGATTTTCATAAAAATCAATGAGGCGATAACTAATCCTATTCCAACGGCATAAACTAAATTCCAAACAGAAGAAAGTATAAGAACTACCAACATAATTGCGACTTCCTGTTTTGGCATATAAGGAATTGCTTTTAGTCCCTTATAATCCATAACCCCAATACCAACTGTTATAAGTATCCCTGCTAGTACTGCAGCAGGAATTTTAGAGGCTACAGGACCCAGTGCTAATAAGATGATTAATAATAAAATACCTGCAATCATACCAGATAATCTGGTTTTACCTCCTGCATTGATATTTACAACTGTACGTATCGTTGCACCAGCACCTGGAATTCCTCCAAACAATGCAGCTATACTATTTCCAATCCCCTGACCAATAAGCTCTTTATTCGGTTTGTGTTTAGTTTTGGTCATATTATCAGCCACAACTGATGTTAATAATGAGTCTATCGCACCTAACAAAGCTAAGGTTAGAGCTGTAAAAATATAAGGTGTTATACTAGCGAAACTGAAGTCGGTAAACATTCCTAATTTTGGAATGGGTAATCCACTAGGAATTTCCTCTATAGGGCGATAATCTAAACCAAAACCAATGGCAATACCACTCATTACAAATAGAGCAACTAAAGTACTCGGAACTGCTTTGGTGATTCTTTTAAAACCATAAATAATTAAAATTGTCCCTAAGGCTAGGATTAACTCTAGCCAATTGATGTTGTTTAACGCATAAGGTAATACCTTAATAGTTCCTAAAACTCCTGAAGCTTCTTTACCTGCTAAAGTTTTAGATTCAGTCATTATTTGTTCCTGCGATACATTCTTTCCTCTTTTAATAGTTTCTTCAAAGTTTTCTAAAACTAAAATTCCTTCATCAACTTCATCTATTAATATGTTTTCAAGTATAACTTCTTCAGCAGCTGGTTTAAATTGTTCTACAAATTTTAGATCTTCTTTAGGGTAATATCCTACAGAAGGTAAAATTTGAGTTATTAAAATAATCACTCCAATTGCAGTCATAAAACCTGAAACCACTGGATATGGGATGTATTTAATATATTTTCCTAAGCCTAAAAAACCCAACCCTACTTGCATTAATCCCGCTAATAAAAATACTGTTAAAATTGCCGGCAATGCCTTTTCTACATCGCCTTCAAAAGTTGCCAAAATACCAGCAATTACTACCATACTTACTGCAGTCATTGGGGCAGTTGGCCCTGATATTTGAGTATCAGTACCTCCAAAAAGAGCTGCAAAGAAACTGATAAATATAGCTCCGTATAGACCTGCACTTGGTCCCAAACCTGAACTAACACCAAATGCTAATGCCAGAGGCAAAGCTACAATACCCGCAGTTATTCCGCCGAATAAATCTCCTTTGAAATGCTTAAAATTGAATAAATTTTTCATTAATTTTTCTTTAAGTCAGTGAAAATAAATAAAAATAAAATACAATTAAAGTTTTAATTAATTTTTATGATTATAATACTATAAAGATTAAATAAGAAAAATTGATTCAACGATAAATATTAATAGGGCAGTTTTGCGCTGAAAAGTATTGAAAATGGCATATATTTGCTTTTTATTTAGATTAATCTAATTATGATAAAAGTAAGCGATACAGCAAAAATAAAAATAAGTCAATTGATGTCTGAAGACGGCTTTAGTGTTGTCCAAGATTATGTAAGAGTTGGAGTAAAAAGTGGTGGTTGTTCGGGTTTATCGTACGAGTTGGATTTTAACAAGCAAAAAAAAGAAAATGACCAACTTTATGAGGACAATGACGTAAAAATAATAGTTGACAAAAAAAGTTTTTTTTACCTTGTTGGAACCACACTTGAATATAGCGGTGGTCTCAATGGTAAAGGCTTTGTTTTTAATAATCCAAACGCAAATAGAACCTGTGGTTGTGGTGAAAGTTTTTCTTTATAAATTCTAAGAAAAGGTACAAAGGTATTATGGCAAAATTTACAGAAAACGATTTAAAAAAAGATCTTGAAACCAAGGAATATGAATATGGGTTTTATACAGATATAGAATCTGAAACTTTCCCTGTTGGTTTAAATGAGGATATAGTAAAGGCAATATCTAATAAGAAAAATGAACCTCAATGGATGACAGATTGGAGATTAGAAGCTTTTATGCACTGGAAAAGTATGGAGGAACCTGATTGGGCTAATGTGAATTATAAAAAACCTGATTTTCAGAACATTTCCTACTACTCAGCACCTAACTCAAAACCAAAATACGATAGTATTGATGAGGTCGATCCAGAATTATTAGATACTTTTAACAGACTTGGAATTTCTTTAGATGAGCAAAAAAAACTAGCAGGGGTTGCGGTTGATATTGTTGTAGATTCTGTGTCAGTAGCAACAACTTTCAAGAAAACATTAGCAGAGAAAGGCATTATATTTTGTTCCATTTCAGAAGCTATACAGGACCATCCTGATTTGGTAAAAAAATACATTGGTAGTGTAGTTCCACGAAAAGATAACTTTTATGCTGCTTTAAATAGTGCTGTTTTTAGTGATGGATCATTCTGTTACATCCCAAAAGGGGTTAAATGTCCAATGGAATTATCTACCTACTTTAGGATTAATCAAGCAGGTACAGGTCAATTTGAAAGAACACTCGTAATTGCTGACAAAGAGAGTTATGTTAGTTATTTGGAAGGATGTACAGCTCCTTCTAGAGATGAAAACCAGTTACACGCAGCAGTTGTGGAACTTATTGCTTTAGATAATGCTGAAATTAAATACTCTACGGTACAAAATTGGTATCCTGGAAATAAAGAAGGTCGAGGTGGGGTATACAATTTTGTAACCAAAAGAGGGATCTGCGAAAAAAATGCGAAAATTTCTTGGACTCAAGTTGAAACAGGTTCTGCTGTTACCTGGAAATATCCAAGTTGCATACTAAAAGGGGATAATTCTATAGGTGAATTTTATTCAATTGCAGTCACAAATAACTTTCAGCAAGCAGACACGGGTACAAAAATGATTCACCTTGGCAAAAACACAAAAAGTACAATTATTTCGAAAGGTATTTCTGCTGGGAAATCACAGAATAGCTACAGAGGTTTAGTGAAAATAAATAAAAATGCTCAAAATGCACGTAATTTTTCACAATGTGATTCCCTGCTGATGGGGAATGAATGTGGAGCTCATACGTTTCCATATATTGAAGCAAAAAATAAATCTGCCCAGATAGAGCACGAAGCTACCACTAGTAAAATCGGAGAAGATCAAATATTTTATTGTAATCAAAGAGGAATTGATACCGAAAAAGCTATTGCTCTTATAGTTAATGGATTTAGTAAAGAAGTATTAAATAAACTTCCAATGGAATTTGCTGTAGAAGCACAAAAATTATTAGAAATTAGCCTTGAAGGCTCCGTAGGATAATCAACGAAAAAAATGAAAAAAATAATTTTAATTACACTCATTTCAATAATTAGTTTTTCTTGTAAAAAAGACATAGCAACTAATCAAGAAAAAGAATCGAAAATTGAACTTGATAGTTCAGAAGAAAAAGTTTATAGAGGAGATTTTATTTTCCTAGAAGATGCGGCTGTGCTTAAAGGTGATAAATTTATTTATGGGGTTACCATAGACGATTTATCTAAACAGTTAGCGGATAAAGTAAAAGCAGTGAAAAGTTCTGATTTTGATATGGTTCCCGTAGCTGTTAAAGGAAAAGTTTCTCAAAAACCAGAAGGCCAAGAAGGGTGGGATGAAATATTGACCATAACTGAAATTGTTATAGTAGGTAGTAAGCCTTCAAAAATTGATGTCAAAATAGAAGAAAAGAAATAATAGTATGCTTCAAATTAACGAATTACACGCAGGTGTCGAGAATAAAAAAATATTAAAGGGTGTCAACCTAGAAATAAAACCAGGAGAGATTCACGCTATTATGGGGCCCAATGGTTCTGGGAAAAGCACATTATCTTCTGTGATCTCTGGGAATGAAAACTTTGAGGTTACAAAAGGCACTGTTAAATTCTTGGATGAAAATATCTCTGAACTTGGTCCTGAAGAACGAGCACATAAAGGGATTTTTCTTTCGTTCCAATATCCAGTTGAAATCCCGGGAGTCTCCGTAACCAACTTTATCAAAACGGCCATTAATGAAAATCGAAAAGCACAAGGATTAGAAGACATGCCAGCTTCAGAAATGTTAAAGTTGATCAAATCAAAAGCTGATTTATTAGAGATCGACAGAAAATTCTTATCTCGATCTTTAAATGAAGGATTTTCAGGGGGAGAGAAAAAAAGAAATGAAATTTTTCAAATGGCAATGTTAGATCCTAAATTAGCAATTCTTGACGAAACTGATTCAGGTTTAGATATTGACGCATTAAAAATTGTTGCGAATGGTGTAAATAAACTTAAAAGTAAAGATAATGCTGTTATTGTAATTACTCATTATCAAAGATTATTAGACTATATCGTTCCTGATTTTGTTCATGTTTTAATCGATGGAAAAATAGTGAAGTCTGGGACAAAAGAATTAGCTTACGAGTTAGAAGCTAAGGGATATGACTGGATTAAAGAAGAATTAGTAAGTTAACAATCTTTGTTAGATAATAATTATGAATTTAAAAGATAAATTAGTTTCATCTTACCTAGCCTTCGATGATCATTTGGAAGATGACTCACCGATTCATGAAATTCGAAAAAAGGCAATACATACATTTGAAGAAGAAGGATTCCCAACAAAAAAAGAAGAAGATTGGAAATACACCTCGTTAAAATCAATTCTTAATAAAGACTATAGTGTTTTTCCTAAGGGAAACAAAGACGTGAAATTTAAAAAAGTTAGAAACTATTTCCTGTATGATATAGATTCGTATAAACTAGTTTTTATTGACGGTGTCTTCAGTACTTTTTTATCTGAAACAACTCATGATGGATTAGATATTTGTTTACTTTCAGCGGCATTATCAAAATCTAAGTATAAGGCAGTTATAGAAAACTATTACAATAAAGCTGCTGCTAAAAATAGTATCTCGTCTCTAAATACCGCATTTGCTAGAGAAGGAGCATATATCAATATCCCAAAAAATAAAGAGGTTGAAAAACCAATTGAAATTATAAATTTCTCTACTGGAAACGAGTCAGCTTTAATGGTGCAACCTCGAAATTTGATTGTGGTTGGAGAAAATGCTCACGTCCAAATAATTGAAAGACATCAAAGTCTTACAGCGAATTCTGTTTTTACAAATTCCGTTACTGAAATTTTTGCAGAGAAAAGAGCTTATTTAGATTACTATAAAATTCAAAATGACAAAGAAAATGCTTCTTTAATTGATAATACTTCAATACATCAAGAACAAAATAGTAATTGTAAAGTTCATTCTTTTTCTTTGGGTGGTAAATTAACAAGAAATAATTTAAATTTTATTCAAAACGGGGAGCACTGTGAGTCTACTCTAAAAGGAGTTACCATTCTTAAAGACAAACAACATGTTGATCATAATACTTTAGTGAAACACAATGCTCCAAATTGTGAAAGTCACCAAGACTATAAAGGGCTATATGCAGATTCATCAACGGGGGTTTTTAACGGAAAAGTTATTGTGGAAAAACAAGCTCAAAAAATCAATGCATTTCAGCAAAACAATAATATATTAATTGATGACAATGCTACTGTGAATGCAAAGCCTCAGCTTGAAATTTTTGCAGATGATGTAAAATGTTCACATGGTTGTACTATTGGTCAATTTGATGAAGACGCTCTTTTTTACTTACGTTCAAGAGGTATTGGCCTAAAAGAGGCTCAAGCCTTATTAATGTACGCTTTTGCAAATACTGTACTTGAATCTGTAAAGATTCCAGAGTTAAAGAGAAGGATTAATAAACTTATCGCCAACAAAATTGGTGTGAATATTGGATTTGATATTTAATTCTTATTGTTAAGTCATGGGTTTAGATATAAAAAAAATAAGAAAAGACTTTCCTATACTTTCGAGAAAAGTAAATGGATATCCGCTAGTTTATTTTGATAACGCAGCAACCTCACAGACGCCAAAAATAGTCATCGATAAAATAGTCGATTACTATAGTAACTACAATGCGAATATCCATAGAGGTGTTCATGCCCTTTCACAAGAAGCCACGGATGTTTATGAATTAGCTAGGACTAAAATAACAAATCATTTTAATGCTAAACACAATCATGAAATCATCTTTACTTCTGGGACAACCCACAGTATTAATATGGTGGCTTCTGGTTTTTCTGAAATTTTAAAAAGTGGAGACGAAATTTTAGTTTCTGCATTAGAACATCATTCTAATATTGTTCCTTGGCAAATGCTTTGTGAAAAAACAGGGGCAACTCTGAAAGTAATTCCGATGACTGAAATAGGAGAATTATCACTGGCTGACTACACTCGTTTATTATCCAAAAAAACCAAATTAGTGTTTGTAAATCATGTGTCAAATACCTTAGGCACCATAAATCCTATTGAATTAATTATTGAAAAAGCGCATGAAAAAGGGGCTGCAGTATTAATTGATGGCGCTCAAGCTACTTCCCATTTAATTCCAGATTTCCAAAAATTAAATGTAGATTTTTATGTCACTTCTGCTCATAAAATGTGTGGTCCTACAGGAGTTGGTATCTTGTACGGAAAAGAAAAATGGCTCCAAGAATTACCTCCATATCAGGGAGGAGGAGAAATGATTAAAGAGGTTTCTTTTGAGGAAACTACTTATGCAGATCTCCCCCATAAGTTTGAAGCAGGAACTCCAAACATTGCAGGAGGTATTGCTTTTGGAGCTGCGGTAGACTATTTAAACTCTATTGGATTAAAAGATATAGCGATTTACGAAAATGAACTCTTAAAATATGCAACTAAAGAACTCTTAAAAATTGATGGTGTAAAAATTTATGGAACTTCTTCTAATAAAACTGCAGTTATTTCTTTTAATATTGATAAAATTCACCCTTACGATATTGGTACTATTATTGATAAATTAGGCGTAGAAGTAAGAACTGGGCAGCATTGCACACAACCCATTATGGATTTCTATAAAATTTCTGGTACCATCAGAGCTTCGTTTGCATTTTACAATACAAAAGAAGAAATAGATATTTTTATAGCGGCTATAAATAAAGCAAAAATGATGTTATCCTAAATAAAATATGAAACAAACTATCAAATTTAGTGTTCTAATTTTTTCACTTTTTTTTATCTCTTGTAAGGAAACAAAGCCTACTGTAGAAAAAACGATGATCAATGTTTACTCGGGGAACTATGAAATTAAAAGTTTAAATACCCAGCAACTGGAAAGAAAATTGTTTTTTAAAATTGACTCAAATGAAAATAAAATTTCTGGAAAGACCGATTGTAATACTTATTTTGGGAACTATATCGTTACCAATAATAATAAAATAGAAATTGAACCTCTAGGGGTAACAAAGATGTATTGTGAAGATGATGTAATGAAAGTTGAATCAGAATTATTTAAAGCATTTAGGAGTACAATGACGTTTAACTTTGATAATAATATGCTTACTTTTTATAACAAAGAGGGAAATCTTATAATTCGTGCCTATAATATAACTAATTAAGAATATGACTATTAAATCAATACAAGAAGAGGTTATAGACGAGTTTTTATTGTTCGACGATTGGATGCAAAAATATGAGTATATGATCGATTTAGGAAAATCATTACCCCTTATAAATGATAATAACAAGACTGATGATAGGTTGATAAAAGGATGCCAATCAAAAGTTTGGCTCGATGCTCAACTAAAAAATGGTAAAATAAATTATACAGCCGATAGTGACGCAATAATTACAAAAGGTATAATAGCCATTCTTTTGCGAGTGTTTTCTAATCAAACGCCTGATGCAATATTAAGTGCAAACACTGATTTTATAGATGAAATTGGATTAAAAGAACATCTTTCACCCACTAGGGCAAATGGTTTAGTTTCCATGATTAAACAATTAAAGATTTATGCGCTTGCATTAAAAGCACAAAAACAATAACCATTATGACACAAAAAGAAAAAATAAATACAGAAGAGTTAGGAGAGAAAATTGTTAAGGTGATAAAAACTATTTTTGATCCAGAAATTCCTGTAGATATATATGAACTAGGACTCATTTATGATGTTTTTGTTAATGAAGATCACGCTGTAAAAGTCTTGATGACACTTACTACTCCAAACTGCCCTGTTGCAGAGTCATTACCTCTGGAGGTAGAAGAAAAAATCAAATCAATTGATGACGTAACAGATGCAGAAGTTGAAATAACCTTTGATCCTCCTTGGAGTCAAGACTTGATGAGTGAAGAAGCTAAATTAGAACTTGGAATGTTATAAGTGACTGGCGAGATAAAAAATAGAGTTGCAGACAGCAAATTAATCACTTTAGATCTTGAAGATTTTTATCCAACCGGAAAAAGATTAGAGGTTGATATTTCTCAATTTTTATTTCAAGGAATCCTTCTTAAAGAAAAAGAATTTAGATTAAAAATTAAATCCTATGACTGGAAACAGTATCAGTTTTGTTATATAGCTTTAACTAACAAAAACAAAGCGCTCGTTCCAGCATGGGCCTTTATGCTCATAACAACTGAATTAAATGCAATTGCAAAATTGATAGTTGTAGGTGATAAAAATGAATTAGAAAACTTAATTTTTTCTAATATCATTAATAAAATTGATGTTTCAAATTATAAAAACAGATCTGTAATTATCAAAGGTTGTTCCAAAAAAAATATTCCAGAAAACTCATATATTCAACTAATTCAAAAAATACAACCAGTTGTAAAAAGTATTATGTACGGGGAAGCATGTTCGTCAGTCCCCTTATTTAAGAAAAAAAACATCCCTTATGACAGTAATATTTAATTTCTAAAATTCTTTATCCCTGAATTTATTTATCATTAATTAATCACTAAAATTAAACTTATGAAAAATTTATTACTATTACTTTTACTACTATTACCATTAATGTGCTTCTCTCAAGAAAATGAACCCTCAGAGGAATCTAAAGATGGATGGAAAAAATCAGGAAAAATTACTTTATTAATCAACCAATCTGCTTTTTCAAACTGGCAGGCTGGGGGTGATAATAATTTTGCGGGCAACCTTAATCTAAATTACGATCTGAATTATTTAAGTGGAGATTGGTCCTTGGATAATAAAATATTGGCAAGCTACGGTTTAACAAATAGTAAAGATGACGGAATAAGAAAAACAGATGATCGTTTAGAGTTAAACTCCATTTTAGGAAAAAAATTAAAAGAAAGTTGGAGCGCCTCTTTCTTTATGAATTTCAAAACACAATTCACAGACGGTTATGACTATGAAGATGACTTTATTGATCAAAATCCAACATTAAGTAACGAAGATTTTCCAACTTCAGGATTTTTTAAACCTGCATATTGGAGTTTTGGTCCTGGTCTATTATGGAAGAAAAACGATAACTTATACTTCAATATTTCACCGCTCACCGCTAAATTCACATTCATTACTTCAGAAATATACACTTATAATGAAGACACTCAATTATACGATTCGAGTAATGATATAGAGACTTTTGGAGTAGATCCTGGAGATTCTTTTTTAGTTGAGTTTGGTTTTAATGCTAGAGCTTATTACAAATTTGACATTATGAATAATATCAGTATGGAAAATATATTAAACCTGTTCTCTAATTATATAGATAAACCACAAAATATTGATCTCGATTACACCCTAAATTTAGTAATGAAAATTAATGATGTTTTCACAACAAATTTAACTTTTCAAACAATTTATGATGACAATGCTTTTAATGGATTTCAAATCAGAGAAGTGTTTGGTTTAGGAGTAAATGTAAATTTATAAGAGAAATATTCAGCTAAAAAAAGTCTATTTTATAATAGACTTTTTTTTACTAAAATTCAATTACTGGTAATCTTCATACAAAAAATGATTGTATGGAAATCTTTTAATATGGAGCTCCTTTACTTTTTCGTAAACTATTTTTTTAAATTCTTCAAGGTTATTCTTTTTCAAAGCTGAAATAAAAATAGCTTCTCCTTTTTCTTTATTCATCCAAGTCTGTTTCCAATCTTCAAGCGTATAATGAGCTTTTGTTTTTTCAGTGATTAAGTCGTCGTCGTCAATTACTTCTGGATCGTAACTATCGATTTTATTAAATACCATAACACAGGGTTTATCTGAGGCATTAATTTCTCCTAATATTTTTTCAACCGATGCAACATGGTCTTCAAAAGAAGGATGAGAAATATCAACCACGTGCAACAACAAGTCAGCCTCTCTAACTTCGTCTAAAGTACTTTTGAAAGACTCAACCAATTGAGTTGGAAGTTTTCGTATGAATCCTACCGTATCACTGACTAAAAAAGGAAGGTTTTTTATAACTACCTTTCTTACAGTGGTATCTAAAGTGGCAAAAAGTTTATTTTCGGCAAAAACATCAGATTTACTAATCACATTCATTAATGTTGACTTACCTACATTGGTATATCCTACTAATGCAACTCTAATTAAAGCCCCCCTGTTTCCTCTTTGAACCGACATTTGTTTATCTACCTTAGCTAGTTTTTTCTTTAGTAAAGAAATTCTATCTCGTACAATTCTTCTATCAGTTTCTATTTCGGTTTCTCCTGGACCTCTCATTCCAATTCCACCACGCTGACGTTCTAAGTGAGTCCACATGCCGGTTAATCTTGGTAGTAAATATTGATATTGAGCTAATTCTACTTGAGTTCTCGAATAACTGGTTTGCGCCCGTTGTGCAAAAATATCGAGAATTAGGTTAGTTCTATCTAAAATTTTACATTCAAGAATTTTTTCAATATTTCTCTGTTGCGCTGGAGTTAATTCGTCGTCAAATACAACCAACCCCACCTCATGAATCTTTACATATTCTTGAACCTCTTCCATTTTTCCAGAGCCTAAAAAGGTACGTGAATTTGGTGTCGCTAATTTTTGAACAAATCTTTTTAATACTTTGCCGCCCGCAGTAAAAGTTAAAAACTCAAGCTCATCTAAATATTCATTAGATTTATCTAAGTCTTGGTTTTGAGTTATTACACCAATTAAAACTGCTTTTTCGTAATCTATTTTTACTTTTTCAATCATAATAAATATATTAACAAAGGTACAAAAGTCCCTCTCTTATAAATAATAAATTAGGATAGAGTAATTTTAAAAATTGAAATTTAGATACTGTAATTATTGTATCTTAGGATTTTATAACTTAAACAAGTAAATCATCATGAGAAAATTATTAATTATATTATTTATTTCTATTATCTATATTAACGACATCAGTGCTCAAGTAGAATATAAAGTTTTTACAAGTGTTGAATCCATAGTTCCAAATGGAATCGGAAGATCTAGGATAATTAGTGCTAACGAAGATAAAGATTATAAAGATTATACTTCTACCCAGACAGAAAATGACAATACAAGAAATAAATCTGATAGAGGGGAAATAAGAGTGAAAAATTTTGATGAAACAAAATTATTAAACTTTTATAATATTGGCGGTATTAGATTTCAAAACATTGCTGCAAATGATGCTGTTATAACCTCAAAAATAAATACAATGATAGAAGAGGGATGGGAACTTGCTTTTGTAAATAGCGCTGTAGAAAGTGAATGTGGTAAAGGAGATGGACAAGGAATATTTATAACTCGTTATATTTTCAAAAGAAATAAATAATTACTATTTAATGGATCGATTTTAAAGTTAAAAAGCCAAATTGATAAACATTTAAAAAATTAACTATATTTAACAAAAATAACCAACAACTTTAACGATATGAAAAAAATAACTACCCTCTTTCTATTTTCTAGGGTTTTAAAGCAAAATAATTATTTTCCAATTGTTATTTTACTTTTCTTTTTATCACCATTTATTTCATTCTCCCAAGGTTCTACATGTGCTGACATAGAGCCATTTTGTGCAGGTGTAGAAGCCTATATTTTCCCTAATTGTAATGATACAGACTCTAATTGTGCTCCAACTGCTGAATCAGGACCAGACTACGAATGTTTATTTTCACAACCCTATCCGGCCTGGTTTTATCTTCAAATTGATACTCCTGGAGACTTGGATTTTGAAATAGTACAAAATACAGAATTTGACACCAACGGAAATCCAATAGGTACAGGGCTTGATGTTGATTATATAGCATGGGGACCTTTTGCTCAAGGTGATGATTTGTGTGATTATAATCAACTGCAACAATCTAATCAAATTGGTTGTAGTTACTCTGCAGCACCGATTGAGAACTTTTCAATTACAAATGCCCAAACAGGAGAGATTTATGTATTGTTAATTACCAACTATAATCAATCTGCTGGATTTATAAAGTTAGTGCAAACTGGAGGAATAGGCACCACAAATTGTGATATCATTTTTAGCTGTAGCGTTGACATCGACGGCGGAGATCAAGTTCTTTGTGATGATAGCGAAACTACCCTTACAACAACTACAAGTGGCCCTGTAGAATCATATCAGTGGTACTTAAATAACACTGAAATTGTTGGTGCAACAACCAATAATTTAACAGTTTCAGAATCTGGAGCTTATAAAGTAGTAATAAACGGTGTTGATTGTGACCAGCCTGCAGAAGATGAAGTAACCATATCTATTCCGGGACTCTTCGCTGTTGATTTAGGTGATGACCAAGAATTTTGTGATGTAACTTCCTTTGAAATTACACCTAATGTCGACGGGGACACGTCTAATGCCACTTATCTTTGGAGTAACGGTGAAACAACACCAACGATAACGGTAAGTATTTCCGGCAGCTACAGTGTAGTTATTACCGCTGAAACTTGTGAAGTAACTGATGTAGTAAATTTACTTTTTGAAGATACCCCTTTATTTGATTTAGGAGAGGATTTTGAAACTTGTTTTGAGAATATAATACAATTAGATGCAACCCCTTCAAATATCGATGTTAGTGGTGTTACCTATTCTTGGAGTTCTGGCGAAACGACTCCAATTATTACTGTTGATGAAATAGGAACTTATACTGTTACTGCTTCTTTTGGAAATTGTGAAATTGAGGATAGTATTACCATATCAGATAGAACAGATTTAGAGATTAATCTGGACGATGATTTTAAATCATGTGTAGGAGAGTCATGGACTTTAACCTCAACAACGGTAGAAGAGGGAATTTCTTACCAATGGTATTTAAACGGAGGGCTCCTTTTGGGAGAAACAAATAATACGTTAGACCTTACTATCACCGATGAAATAATTGGAGCTCAAACTTATTCAGTTGTCATTTCAAAAGGAAGTTGTACTGCGACCGATGAACAAGTAATAGAATTGTACGATGTCGCTAATTGTATCATTTCTGAAGGAATCTCTCCAGATGCAACTCCAGGATTTAATGATTCTTTAGACTTGGAATTTTTAAGTGATCGCGTTGGAGGTGTTACTAATTTACAAATATTTAATCGATTTGGAACCATCGTTTATAGCCAAGCTAACTATATTAACCAATGGAACGGGCAAGATAATAGCGGCAATGAATTACCAACTGGCACCTATTATTATGTGATTGATCTTGCAAGTGTTGATGATGTTTACGGATCTCAAACAAGTGGGTGGATTTATTTAAATAGAAGTTCAAACTAACTTAAAAACTCTTTTCTAACTACCAAATAGTTACACATGAAAAAAATATATATCATAACAATTTTTCTCGGTCTACTAATCGTCTTCCAAGAAGTAAAAGCACAACAAGACCCTCAGTACACGCAATATATGTACAACTTAAACGTGATTAACCCAGCCTATGCTGGTTCCAAAGAAAGTCTTTCTATTACGGCGCTATATAGAAGTCAATGGGTTGGTATCGCTGATAATCCTGAAACATTCTCTTTCGCTGCTCACTCTCCTTTCGGAGACAAAGTTGGACTGGGAATTTCTGCTATTAAAGATCAATTGGGCCCAGTTAGCGAGTCCAATATCTATGCTGATTTCTCGTACACAGTTGATTTAGGCAAAAAGCTTCAATTAGCTTTTGGTTTAAAGGCTGGAGTTACGTTACATGAAGTTGGTCTGTCAGATCTAGAATTACAAGATCCTAACGACCCTTTCTTTTCTGAAGACATTCAAAGAACCTATCCAAATATTGGAGCTGGTGTATTTTTATACAGCGACAACTTTTATGTAAGTGTATCAGTTCCCAATTTTTTACAGTCAGTTCACTTAGATGAAACTATTGATGGTGAAGCGGTAAAATTTGGCAATGAAAGTTCACACTTCTTTGCAACAGCAGGATATGTGTTTCAGCTAGGTGAAAATGTAAAACTAAAACCCTCTGCAATGGTTAAAGCGGCTTTTGATTCTCCAATGTCGTGGGATGCAAACTTAAACGCTTTATTTTACGAAAAATTTGAACTAGGAGCTTCTTATCGTTTAGATGACTCTTATAGTGCATTGGTTGGGTTTCAAATCAATCCTAATGTTCGGGTAGGATATGCATACGATCATGTCATTTCAGATATAAAAGCTATTGCTGGATCTTCACACGAACTAATTTTAACATGGGACGTTTATTTCAATAAACGTGCCCTGCGTTCACCTAGATATTTCTAATCTTTTAATAAAGCACACTTAAAATGAAAAAAATATATATACTCATTCTACTTATAACGATTAGCAGCAATGCATTCGCACAAAATAAAGATACCAAAAAGGCTGACGATTTATATAAAAGATTAGCTTATACAGAAGCCGCTGAAACTTATCAAAGCCTCTTGAAAAAAGGAAAAGGGGGTAGATATGTTTATGAACAATTAGCCAATAGCTATTACTTTATTAATAACTCTAAAAAAGCGGAAACCTACTACAAACGTGTTGTGAAAAGTAGAAAAGTAAAGCCAGAAACCGTTTATAACTACGCTCAAGTTCTAAAAACAAATGGAAAATCTGGAGACTACAATGTTTGGATGAAGAAATTTGCACAGATGAGTCCAGAAGACTCAAGAGCTATCGCTTTTATGAAAGATCCGGATTACTTACCAAAATATTTAGGAAGTACAAAAAAATTCTCATTAACAAACCTAAAAGATATAAATACAGAGTACTCTGAGTTTGGAGGAACAGAAATCGACCAATCTTTTTACTTTTCATCTGCAAGAAATACAATAAGAAAAAAATATAGCTGGAATGAAGAGCCGTTTTTAGATGTTTATACAGCTGAAATAATTGGAGGTACTGTTAAAAACGCAAACCTTATTATTGGTGACATTAATACAAAATATCATGAAGGGAATGTAGCAATTACAGCGGACGGTAAAAAAATGTACTTTGATAGAAATGATTATTACCAAGGAAAGTATAAAAAAAGTGAAGAAGGGATAAGTCAGATTCATCTTTTTTCAGCCGTCAAAGAAAATGGCGTTTGGAAAGATATCCAACCTGTAAACTTTAATAATAGTGAATATTCTTTTGGGCAACCTGCTTTAAGCCCGGATGGTAGCACCCTTTACTTTGCAAGTGATATGCCTGGTGGCAAGGGAATGTCTGACATCTACAAAGTGACTATTAATAAAGATGGAACGCTCGGAAAACCAGAAAACTTAGGGGGTGATATTAATACTGAAGGGAAAGAAGTGTTCCCATTTGTTGACGCAAACGGAACATTTTATTTTTCTAGCGACGGTCATATGGGGCTGGGTGATTTGGATGTTTTTTATGCCGAGGCCAATGGTGATGTTTTTGTAGGGGTAAGAAACATTGGTACTGACATTAATAGTCCAAGTGATGACTTTGCTTTTAAATACAACCCTAATAGTAAAGAAGGTTATGTTTCTTCCAATAGAAAAGGAGGGGTAGGAAGTGACGATATTTATGCTACAAAATTAATTGCACCTTTATGTGATTTTGAATTGATTGTCCAAGTAGTTGATGAAATTACGAAACTCCCACTTACAGACGCTCGTGTAGATTTGTTTGATAATTTTGAAAATAAATTAGCTACAGAAACAACTGACAATAAAGGATTTGTTACTTTAATAATTGAATGTGATAAAACTAACCAAGTACTCGGATATAAAAACGGGTACGAAGGCAATAGTATAACCATTGATCCTGCTAATTTTGGGCCAATAAATAAAGTATTAATGCTTCGTCCTATCGAAAAAATTATTGTTAATGATAAAATAGTACTCAACCCTATAATGTTTGATTACGACCAACACAACATAAAGCCTCAAGCTGCTTTCGAATTGGATAAATTGGTTGCGATCATGAAAAAATATCCTACTATGGAAATAAAAATTGAAAGCCATACCGACCATAGAGGAACCGCAACCTATAATTTGGAACTCTCAAATAGAAGAGCCGCTTCCACGAAAGAGTATGTTATATCTCAAGGAATTGAAAGCGTAAGATTAACAAGTAAAGGATTTGGGGAAACCAAACCTCTTGTAGATTGTGGGACAAATTGTAGTGAAGAAGAAAATTCAAAAAATAGGCGATCTGAATTTATTATAAATAAACAGTAAAGTAAAAAAGATAAAAAGCTTTTGATAAACTCAAGAGCTTTTTATTCTTGATCTTTAGGGAAATTAATCTTTTTTTCCCACTCGGATTGGAACTCTTCCATGACCGGTTTTACGGTACTCTCAGGGAGGTCAGAAATCCGTATATACATCAAGCCATCTACGGCATTATTAAATAGTGGATCCACATTGAAAGCAATTACTTTTGCATTTTGTTTGATATATTTTTTAATTAAAACTGGTAAACGTAAACTTCCCGGTTCAACCTCATCAATAATTTTATCAAATTTATTTAGATCAGCTTTGCTAGCATCAAAAACAAAATCTTTGTCAGCGTCTTTTAATTTAACCTTATATTCTTTTTTTGGGTTGATGTATTGAGCTACATATGGATCGTAATAATTTGATTTCATAAACTCAATCATCAGCGATTTTGAAAATTCAGAAAATTTATTGCTGATACTTACTCCTCCTATAAGGTATTTATGCTCTGGATATCGTAATGTAGTATGGACAATTCCTTTCCAAAGCAAAAATAGAGGCATGGGGCGCATTTGATATTCTTTTATGATAAATGCTCTTCCCATTTCAATCGATTTGCTCATCATCGGAAATAACTCCTGTTCGAATCGAAATAATTCCTGTAAATAAAATCCATCAATACCGTATTTTGAATAAATCTGAGAACCCAATCCCATTCTGTAAGCTCCAGCTATTTTTTTCTTGTCCGTATCCCATAAGAACATATGATGGTAATAGGTATCAAATCGATCCAGGTCAATTGCCTTATTGGTTCCTTCTCCAATTTCTCTGAAGGTAATTTCCCTTAGCCTACCAATTTCTTGAAGTATATTGGGTATACTTGGAGCGGCTGCTAGATAAACCTCGTAATTTTTACTCTGAAGTAACCTTTTATCATTTTTGTTAAGAATATCGATTTCGCTTTGAAGAATAGCACCCTTAACAGGTTTGACAATTTTTTTGGGAGGTTTAGGAAACTTTAGATTTTTGGGCAGGCTATCTATTAATTTTTTCTTTTGAAACGGATTAGCCAGTAGGTACGTTTTTGTTCGCAAAAAATTAGTAAAATCTTCGAGTGAATGATATTCACTTTGATCTTTTACCGGTATAGCATTCCCTATTCTAACTTTAATTAACCGTTCTTTTTGAGTGAGTAATTCGGAGGGTAATTTTGCAGTGCGAAGCGTATCACTGATTCTTGCCATTCCATAAAATAACTTACTGTTTTTAGCATGAAAATAAATAGGAACAACAGGCACCTTAGCCCTTTGTATAAGTTTCATCGCAGCTTCTTCCCAGGGTCTGTCAACTATTAATCTACCATCTTTATAAGTTGAGACCTCTCCTGCAGGAAAAATTCCTAAAGGAAATCCATCTTTTAAATGTTGTAAAGATGCCTTAAAGCCACCAATACTTGACTTAACCTCTTTTCTCCCCTCAAAGGGATTGACTGGCATGACATAAGGTTTCATAGGCTCAATTCGGTGTAACAAAAAATTAGCTAGTATTTTAAAATCCGGTCGATGCTCTAATAATAACTTTAGTAATAATATTCCATCGATGCCTCCTAACGGGTGGTTCGATATGGTGATAAAAGGTCCTGTTTTTGGGATTCTCTTTAAATCCTCTTCAGGTATTTCAAATTTAATTTCAAAATTATCTAAAAGAGAATTAATAAATTCAATATCGCTGAGGTGTTTATTTTCATTGTAGATTTTATTAAGAGTATCCAGATTTAGAACTTTCATCAACGCCCAACCAAAAGCAGTTCCTAAAAGTCCAAGTTTATCGATATTAATTGCTTGAGCTACTTCTTTTGCATTGACTAATCCCATTGTAATAAAAAAATTTGTAAACTATTTAAAATCAGACAAAGTTAGTTAAAAATGATGTTTGATTAGGCTTTCACTAAGAACTGAATTGTTTCTCTACTTTCTTGTCTTAAAAGTATTTCTTTACCCTTCAATAATTCTTTTATTTCAAGATTAGTTGAATGACGGATGGTGTAAAGTGTTACTCCCTCATTCCAAGATACCCTAAAAGTTTCCCTTAACTTTTTTAATAATACATCTAACTTGTTAAACTTGTTATCTATACATACAGAAAAGCTTATTGCTGAGTTTTGAATTAGATTGACTTTCATTTTGTATTGATGAAGTAACTTAAAAACATCACCTATATTATCTTCCATCATAAATGAAAAATCTAAAGAAGATAATGATATTAATACTTGATCTTTTTTTAATATAAAACAAGCTGTTTTAGGATCTAAAAAAACACTTTTCCCAACACAAGTGCCATTATCCTGTGGATGATAAAAAGATTTTACATACAATGGAATCTCTTTTCGCTGCAAAGGCTGCAATGTTTTTGGATGTATTACTGTGGCGCCATAAAAAGCAAGCTCAATAGCTTCACGGTAAGAAATATGATTTAATAATTGAGTTTTTTTAAAATGTCTTGGATCAGCATTTAAGATTCCTGGAACGTCCTTCCAAATAGTAACACTTTCTGCATTTAAACAATAAGCAAAAATAGCGGCCGTATAATCACTTCCTTCTCTTCCTAAAGTGGTCGTAAAATTATGTGAACTCTCTGATGCAATAAACCCCTGAGTAATACATATTCCGGTTTTTGAGACAGTATTAATAATATTTTTTTGAGTTTCGTCCCAATTAACCTTGGCTTCTCTGTAATTAGTATTAGTTTTAATTACCGATCGAACATCTAAAAATTTATTTTCAAACTCATTTTCTAAGAGATACTCTGAAATAATTTTTGTAGAAATTAGTTCCCCGAAGCTTACAATTTGATCGTAAACAAATGAATAATCATTGGATTTATTGTGGTCTACAAATAATTGTAGCTCATTTTTTAACTTTAATAATTCATTAAAAATTGGATGTGAATTATTATTAAATAGATTCGTTATAATTTTTAGATGGAATTCGTAAAATTTACTTATTGTTATTTTAATTTCAGAAGGATTTGAAAAATAGTTAAGAACAAGGTCTTCAAGTAAATTTGTCATCTTTCCCATTGCAGAAACAATAACAATCAAATTTTTCTCTTCTGTCGTTTTAAGTACAGAAAGTACATTTTTTACTCCCTCAGCATTCTTAACAGAAGCCCCGCCAAATTTAAAAACCTTCATTTATTAATTAAAATTGTTATTCTTTTTTAAATATTTTTCCATTCTGCTCTGATCCATTTGTACAAGATACCAATCTTTTAAAAGTTTTGCGCCACTACTTTCATAAAAATCTATCGCATTTTTATTCCAATCTAAAACAACCCATTCTAGGCGTTTAACATTTCTTTTTACTGCATATTTAATTACCTCAGAATATAATGCTTTTCCAATCCCTCTCCCCCTTAAGTCAGAATTCACTACTAAATCCTCTAAGTGAATACTTCTTCCTTTCCAAGTTGAAAAACGATCATATACCAGTGCCATTCCCACTATTTTCTTGTCAAGTTCAGCAACAAAACAAGTAAATATAGCATTTTTACCAAAACCCTCTTTTATAAGGGTAGCCTCAGATATTTCAACAGCATTTATCTCTTTTTCAAAAGCAGCTAAATCCTTAATAAGTCTCAATACTTGAGGCATATCTTCAGGTGTACTTAATCTGACTACAATTTTCATAATTTTGATTTGTAAAGACAAATATCGGTTCTATTTCTTTAAAATTTAACGATATTTGCATAAATAAACGACAACCTACTACATGACAAAACACAACAAAACACTTGGAGAATTTATTATTAATAAACAGAGTGAGTTTAAATATTCATCAGGGGAACTTTCAAGATTAATTAACTCGATACGACTAGCTGGTAAAATTGTAAACCACGAGGTGAACAAAGCCGGACTTGTCGATATATTAGGAGCCGCTGGAGAAGAAAATATTCAAGGGGAAGATCAACAAAAGTTAGATGTATATGCAAATGAAGTTTTTATTAATACTCTAGTTAATCGCGAAATTGTTTGTGGTATTGCAAGTGAGGAAGAAGACGATTTCATAACGATAAAAGGAGGTAATAAAAAACACGATAATAAATATATAGTATTGATGGATCCATTAGATGGTTCGTCTAATATTGATGTTAACGTATCGGTAGGAACTATTTTTTCGATTTATCGTAGAATTACTCCAGATGGGACTCCAGTAACCATTGACGATTTTTTACAGCCTGGCAAACAACAAGTGGCAGCAGGATATATCGTTTATGGAACTTCCACAATGATAGTTTATTCAACAGGTCACGGTGTAAATGGATTCACATTAAATCCAGCGATAGGCACCTACTATCTATCTCATCCTAATATGAAGTTTCCTGAAAAAGGAAATATATACTCTGTGAACGAAGGAAATTATGTTCACTTCCCAGAGGGCGTAAAGAAGTATATTAAATATTGTCAAGAAGAAGAAGGAGAACGACCCTATACCTCACGTTATATTGGTTCTTTAGTTTCGGATTTTCACCGAAATATTATTAAAGGTGGCATCTATTTTTATCCTTCAACATCAAAAAATCCAGATGGCAAACTGCGTTTACTTTACGAATGCAATCCTATGGCTTTTTTAGCGGAAAGAGCCGGAGGCAAAGCTAGTAATGGATTTAATAGAATTTTAGATATAAAACCAAGTGAACTGCACCAAAGAGTTCCTTTTTTCTGTGGTAATAAAGACATGGTAGATAAGCTAGAGGCTTTCATGCAAAAAAACAAAGAATAATTCAGCCTTTTAATCTGCTGTTTATTAGATATTTATACTCGTTAAAACTTATTTTACCTGTATAAATTTCAATTGAATTTTGTATTAATTCGTTAGCGCTTGTAGAATTGTATCCAAGTCCGATTGCATACTTTTTAATTAATACTAATTCTTTAGCATCCATTTTTTGATCAGAAAATATCATATCAAATAAATCATGCATTCTTTCTAATCGTTCTTCAACAGAATTTGATGGGATAATTGGATACTGGGATGGATTGTCAATAATTTTTGTCATATCAGACTTATTAACACTCAATTTAGTTGCTAAAGATTGCAATAAAGCTTGTTCGTCTTCAGAAATTTTTCCGTCAGTCATTGCTATGGAAGCGATCGACGCAAAGTGAGCTTTATTTCTTGTTTGATGACCTTTTTTAAATAATTCGTAAAATGACATAATCTTAAATTTATCTTACAAAGATAAAACTAATCAAGGTGTTTATTAAAATAATTTTAAAGTAAAATAGACAAATAGGTCTGTTAAAATAATTTTAAACTTATTTTAAATATTTAATTGAAATCTTACCTTTGCATGAATGAGTAAAGTATTGGTTTCTTCACTTTTTAGCAAGTCTTCTTACTCAAGAAAACTCGGGAAAGCTATTGCCAATAGTGAAAATAAAACAGTAATTTCTGGTCTAGTTGGGTCCTCTTTTTCTATCGTTATCTCTGAGGTTTTTAAAGAAGTAGATCGTCCTTTTTTAATTATTTTAAATGATAAAGAAGAGGCAGCATATCACTTAAATGATTTAGAAAATTTATTAGGTGAAAAAAATGTATTTTTTTATCCAGGAAGTTATCGTCGCCCTTATCAAATTGAAGAAACTGATAACGCTAATATTCTATTAAGGTCTGAGGTTTTAAATCGAATTAATTCACGAAAAAAACCAGCAATTATTGTTTCATATCCTGAAGCTCTTTTTGAAAAAGTTATTACTAAAAAAGAATTAGAAAGACATACCCTCAAAATTGGTAAAGGTGACTACTTATCCATTGATTTTGTAAATGAAGTATTGTTTGAATATAATTTTAAACGAACTGATTTTGTAACCGAACCCGGAGAATTTTCAGTCCGCGGAGGTATCTTAGATGTTTTCTCTTTTAGCAACGACAACCCCTATAGAATTGAGTTTTTTGGTGATGAAGTGGAGAGTATTCGGAGTTTTGATGTTGATACACAGTTATCAACAGAAACCATAAAAAAGATAACCATCATTCCAAATATGGAAAATAAAATGATGGAAGAAAAACGTATTAGTTTTTTAAAATATATAGCTTCAAAAACAATCGTTTTTCATAAAAACGAAGATCTGTTATATCAGGGAATTGATAAATTATTTAATCAAGCAGAAGATACATTTAATAAGTTAGACGGCGAGATTAAACAAAGCAATCCTAATGAGCTATTTTGTTCCTCTCAATTAATTAAAAAAGAACTGGAAGATTATACCAAAGTTCAATTAATCAATACTTCAGTGGATAGTGACATTAACTTTAACACCCAACCTCAACCATCATTTAACAAACAGTTTAATTTATTAATTGACAATCTAAATACCAATACAGAAAAAGGATTTAAGAACTATATTTTTTGCAGCAGCCAGCAACAAGAACAGCGCTTTCACGATATTTTTGATGATATCGAACAACACGTAAATCAATTTGAAACTGTTGTTTTTCCCTTATATGAAGGGTTTGTAGATTCAGATCAGAAAAATATTTGTTACACCGATCATCAAATTTTTGAACGGTATCATAAATTTCAGCTAAAAAATGGATATGCTAAAAAGCAAGCCATTACTATAAAGGAATTAACCAATTTAGAGGTGGGTGATTATGTGACTCATATTGATCATGGAATTGGGAAATTTGGAGGGCTTCAAAAAATTGATGTAGAGGGGAAACAACAGGAGGCTATAAAATTAATCTATGGAGAACGTGATATTTTATATCTCAGCATCCACTCGTTACATAAAATATCTAAGTATAGCGGAAAGGATGGAACCACTCCTAAAATATACAAATTAGGAAGTGGTGTTTGGAAAAAATTAAAACAAAAAACGAAAAAAAGGGTCAAAGAAATTGCCTTCAACTTAATTGAATTATATGCTAAAAGAAGAACGCTAAAGGGTTTTGCATACGATCTAGACTCTTATTTACAACTTGAATTAGAATCTTCTTTTATTTATGAAGATACTCCAGATCAAGTCACAGCTACAGCAGATATAAAACGCGACATGGAAAACGAACGCCCGATGGATCGTTTGGTTTGTGGTGATGTAGGTTTTGGAAAAACAGAAGTAGCAGTTAGAGCGGCTTTTAAAGCAGTAGATAATGGAAAACAAGTTGCTATATTGGTGCCAACTACCATTTTAGCATTTCAACATTTTAAAACTTTTTCAGAAAGATTATCTGAAATGCCTGTGAACGTTGATTACCTCAACCGATTTAGAACTGCTAAACAACGAACTTCAGTATTAGATCGATTAAAAAACGGAAATTTAGACATTGTAATTGGAACACACCAATTAGTAAATAAGGCCGTACAATTTAAAGACTTAGGATTATTAATTATCGATGAAGAACAAAAGTTTGGTGTGGCTGTAAAAGATAAATTAAAAACAATCAAACAAAATGTGGATACCTTAACGTTAACTGCAACTCCCATTCCGAGAACACTACAATTTAGTTTGATGGCAGCAAGAGATTTATCTATTATTAGTACCCCGCCACCTAACCGATATCCTGTAGAAACTCAAGTGGTTCGTTTTTCTGAAGACAACATAAGAGATGCCATTCGTTACGAAATTTCAAGAAACGGTCAAGTATTTTTTGTTCATAATAGAATTGAAAATATAAAAGAAGTTGCAGGTATGATACAACGACTCGTTCCGGATGCAAAAATTGGTGTTGGGCACGGTCAAATGGAAGGGAGAAAGCTAGAACAACTCATGTTAGCTTTTATGAATAATGAGTTTGATGTATTGGTTTCTACCACGATTATCGAAAGTGGTTTGGATGTGCCAAATGCCAACACAATGTTTATTAACAATGCCAATAATTTTGGGCTCTCCGATTTACATCAAATGCGAGGTCGTGTAGGTAGAAGTAATAAAAAAGCATTTTGTTATTTCATCACTCCTCCATATTCTGCAATGACCGATGATGCTCGCAAACGTATTCAGGCCCTGGAACAGTTTAGCGAATTAGGAAGTGGTTTAAATATCGCTATGAAAGATTTGGAAATTCGAGGGGCTGGTGATTTATTAGGTGGGGAACAAAGCGGATTTATTAATGAAATTGGTTTTGAAACCTATCAAAAAATACTTGCCGAAGCAATCGATGAATTAAAAGAAAAAGAATTTAAAGAGCTTTATCTTGGTACAGAACACGAGCTTAAAGATTTTATAAAAGAAACAGTTATTGATACCGATTTCGAATTACTATTTCCAGACGATTATATCAATAATATCACCGAAAGGCTGAACTTATACAATAAATTAAGTGAGTTGAAAAGAGAAGAGGAACTTCAAAAATACGAAGCAGATTTAATAGATCGTTTTGGTGAACTCCCGCTTCAAGCAATAGATTTACTCAATAGCGTTCGAATCAAATGGATTGCTGCAACTATTGGATTAGAGCGTGTACTAATGAAACAGGGTAAACTAGTTGGATATTTTATTACAAATCAAGAAAGTTCATTTTACCAAAGTACTGCTTTTTCTAAAGTTATTCAATACGCACAAAACAATCCTAGTTTAGTTAAAATGAAAGAAAAACAAACAAGAAACGGATTGCGATTAATTATTACCTTTGAAAATATAACCACCATAAATAAAGCATTACAATCTTTATCACCTGTTTTGGGTTAATTAGCACGTGTTTTTGGTAAAATTATATTCTATGAATTTTAAATGTATTTTTATAATTAATAAAATTACCTCAACCCAACTCTTATGAAACACATAACTACAATTCTATTTGTTTTATTATTTATCACTAATTCGCAAAGTCAAAATAATCCTAAATATTTTAAAACTATCCCATTATTAAATAATGAAACTCCCGAATGGGCTCTATTAATGTATTCTGAAAATCCTAATGTTGGAGAAGTAGAGAAATTATTTAAACAATATTACAAGGAAAATAGTTTTGTTAAAAACATACATACTCAGAACCATAAATATTGGATGCTTCAAATTGAAGAATTATTAAATCAAAATGGGTATATACAACCCTTAACCAAACAAGAAGAAGATCTATTATTTCAGCTGCAAAAAGAAAAATACCAGCAAAAAAATAGTGGTAATAAAGTATCTGATAGCTGGGAATCAATTGGACCTTTAGAGACTTTTTCAACTAACAATGTGCAACCAATTTCTTGGCACAAAAACATCTATGCTATTGATCAATCTTTATCAAATCCAGATATTTTAATTTGCGGCACAGAAGCTGGAGGCATTTATAAATCAATAGATAAGGCAGCAAACTGGTCATTAATTTCATTGGGAGAAGTTTTTTCTGGTGGTAATTCTTCAGTAAAAATTCACCCTACAGATTCAGATAATTTTTTGATTTCATCTAATAATAGAATTTATCAATCCTTAGATGGCGGAGTTACGTGGTTGGAAAGACATTTTACGGATGGTACTGGGAATGAATTTGAGTACGCACCATCTAATCATAATATCATATTTCATACCTCTACAGCTGGTTTGTTTAAATCTATCGATGGTGGAATAACTTGGACTCAAGAATTTACAACATATTGTTTCGATATTGATTTTCATCCTACTAATGATCAAATTGTATATTTATTAAAATCAAACCCTGGAGCCAAAAAAAGTGAACTTTTCAGAAGTGATAACAATGGTACTACCTGGAATCTTAAAGATAATAATTGGTATGTTCCTTCCGAATTTGAAAATGCAATTGAAAATGGAGGGAAAATTGGAGTTACTCCAGCCTCAGAAGATCTAGTTTATGTTTGTTTAATAGGTCAATCTAAAGAGGGTGATCAAGGATGGATTGGTGTTTATAAAAGTTTGAATAAAGGAGATTTGTGGACTAATCCAACTGGACAAGATGGAGCCCCGTATGGTCCCATAAATGGTGAAGATGATTGGAATGTCGCTGCATATAGTAGTGGCTACCATCAAGGGTATTATAATTTTGATATGGAAGTAAGTCCAACAAATCCAAATAAATTTTGGATTGCTAGTATTAGATTAACTGAATCTAGCGATGGAGGACTTACCTATCAATCTATAGGAGCTGCTAATTCTACTCGATTAGATTATGTACACGCTGATGTTCAAGATATAGAAGTCAGAGAAAATGATATTTGGGTGGCCACAGACGGTGGGATTGATTACTCAGATGATGAGTTAACAACTCATGTAGCTCTTAATAGAGGTATTCAAGCTGCTCATTTTTGGGGTTTTAATACTGGCTGGAATGAAGATACTTTTACTGGGGGTAAATACCATGATGGAACTAGCGGCTGGTCTGAAAACTATGAAGAAGGTAAAACCTATAATATAGGAGGGGTTGAAGAAGCTTCTGGATATGTCCATCCCATTGAAAACAGAAAATTACTATATAGAACCCATTATGCGAGTAATAATACTTCCGTAAAAACCATTCCTGAAGTTTTTGGAGATGAAGTAATTAATCATTCTAGTTATCCTATTAGACCAAATGAATCTTACAGTACGGCTGAGCGAAGTGGTATTTATTTTGATCCAAGATATGCCAATCACAGTTATGTGGGACTAGAAAATAAAATATATAAATCTACTAATGGAGGATCAAATTTTGAAATAATCTATACTTTTCCGGATGAAACAGGAGTCGTTTATGAAATTGAAATTTCTAGAAATAATCCAGATGTGATGTACGCCGTTTATAATAAACTCGGAGGATATTGGGATCCTTGTGAAATTTGGAAATCTATAGATGGTGGTATTTCTTGGAACAAAACTATAAGTAACCCTTCGGGAAACAATAGAAGATTTAGAATTTCGATTCACCCAGAAGATGCTAATCATATTTGGGTTTGTACAGCAAGAGGTGTTGATGGAGATAAAGTACACAACTCAGTGGATGGAGGAGAAACTTGGGTTAATAAAACTACTACAAATCTTGATGGAGAGAATTTAACAGATATCTTATATCAAGGAGGAAGTAATGATTTAATATATGTTACTTCTCAATATGGTGTTCTTTATTGGGATAATAACACTAATAATTGGATTGATTATTCTTCAGGTTTACCTTTAATTGCAAAATCATTTCAAATTAATCCATTTTACAGAGATGGTGAACTTAGATTAGGGTCAAATGGAAGAGGAGTTTGGGGTAGAGAAATGGCAGATAATATGATTGCACCTATTGCACAACCCATTACTTATGACGATATTGTAAGATGTCCTACTGATGAAATTCAATTTGATTGTTATTCTATGTTAAAACACGATGGGGCTTCATGGGAATGGACAATAACTCCAGAACCAATTTCTATTTCTTCAACTTCGGAAAGAAATCCTGTAGTTATTTTTGGCAATGAAGGCTCTTATACTGTTAGTTTAAAAGTTACAGATGCTCAAGGAAATTCTAATACAAAAACTATCGAGAATATGGTAACAGTTGTAGATGATTGTCCTAATTGCATCTCCTATGGTAATATGGATTATGCAACAGCTGTAACATTAGTAAATTTTAATGAAATAAATAATGTAACTGGAAAAGAAGCTCCCTACACTGATTACTCTAACGATATTTCTACAACTGTAGAAGCAGGAGACTCACATAATTTAACAGTTAATGTAAATACTGATGGTAATTATACAGTTTACGCAAAAGCATGGGTTGATTGGAATCAAGATTTAGATTTTGATGATTCAAATGAAGAATACGATTTAGGTTTTGCCACAAATACTGCTGACGGACCAACAGATTTATCACCATTAACAATTACAATTCCTCAAAATGCATTAAATGGTAGTACCACTATGAGAGTTTCTGCAAAATACAATGGGACACCTACTCCTTGTGAAACAAATTTTGATGGTGAAGTTGAAGACTATGAGGTTGTTGTAATTAACATATTAGGTGTCATTTCAAACACTCTAGAAACTAATCCTATTATTTATCCAAACCCTACTCAGGGCAATTTTTCAATTGATTTGGGAGCTAGTTATCCAACGATGAAATTAACTATCGTCGATTTAAATGGTAAAATTATTAAAACATACAACTATTCTAATAGTGAATTGATTGATTTAAATTTAAATGTTGTTACTGGTATTTATATTATTAATTTAGAATCTGAAGATAAAAAAGCAGTAATTAGGTTATTAAAAAAATAAAATACTATGAAATTTAAATGTATTTTTTATTTGTTGATAATGATTCCTTCATTATTAATATCTCAAAACACTATAAAAGCTACTTTTATACCCGAAGAGGATTTTACTTGGGGTATACTTTATAAAAATTCTCCTACTGGAACAAAATATGTTGCACAGAGTAAATTTGTTGAAGGTCATTTAGTTTTCAAACTCAATGAAAAAGCAACAAAAGGAATCTATAAATTGGTTTACGCGGTACCTCAAAATGAATATAATTTTGATCTTATTTATAATGGAAAGGAGGATATCGAATTAAAATTTAACTTAAATGATGGTGCTATATTTCTAAAATCGTCTGAAAATATTTTGTTAATTTCTTATTTGAGTGAACTGACATCTCTAGGTAAATTACTAGAAGTTGAATTCTCAAAAAATCAAATTAATCGTAAAGCTATCACTACTATTTTTGATACACAACGTGAATTACAAATAACATACGAAGAAAAGTCTAAAGGTATGTTAGTAAATCACTTTATAAAAGCGAATAAGCCATATATCCCATCTAAATATGAGCCCAAATCAAGTTATATAAAAAATCAAAATGCTGGTTATTTTAAAAATATTGACTTTAGTAACGAAGTATTACAAAGTTCTAACTTATTATTAGACAAATCATTAATCTACATTTATAGTGTTGTAAATGAGGGCTTTACTAAAGAAAACAATTATAGTTTTAATATTGATCAAGTAGTCGCAAAAACTGGTTTTGCTAATCCCATTTTTAGAAAGTCATTTTTAGAAAAAATGTGGCAAAAATTTGTCTCTAATGATGATATAATAGTCGCCAATTATTTAGCTGAAAGACATTTAATACCGCTAGCTAATCAACAAAATGACACCAGCCTCGCTTTAAAATTAACACAATTTAAAAATCTATCTATCGGAAATTCTGCGCCCGATTTTATATTAGATGAAAGTAGCCTAAGAAGATTAAGCACATTGGATGTGGCAGAAAATTATATTTTGGTTTTTTGGAGTAGCGGATGTTCTCATTGCTTAAAAGAACTTCCCCAACTACACAGTTTGAGTCAGAAACTGAACAGCACAAAATACAAGGTAGTTGCTGTTGGTTTAGAAGAGAACTATACAAAGTGGTCAAGTGAAATTAAAAAATTTCCAAACTTCATCAATGCAATAAAATTACAAAAATGGAATAACAAAGTGGTTAAAGATTATGCATTAACGAGTACTCCTACCTATTTTGTATTGGATCAAGACAAAAAATTTAAATTTAAACCAGAAGGGCTTAAAGATTTAAAAACGTATTTGAATAAGGAATAAATTTTAAAAGTGATAAAAAGCATTTTCAAAGTGCTCAATTTTTTCTTCTCTTTTATTTTTGATCACAGCAATAATATCAAATCGGACTTCTACATCTAAATTTTTAGAAATAATGTACTCATTTGCAGCTTTTACTAATAACTTAATTTTTGAAGGGCTAACAAAATCTTGAGGATTTCCAAAAAAATTACTATTTCTGGTTTTCACTTCCACCACTACGATAGTCTCTTTATTTTTTTGTGCAATAATGTCTATTTCAGCTTTATCAAAGTAATAATTTTGCTCTAAAATATCATAACCGTTTTTTGCCAAATAAGCTGCTGCCATCTTCTCCCCTTGTTTTCCTAATTCATTATGATAAGCCATGATTACGAATCGAAAGTTAAGATTGTTTCAGTTTTAGAAATTATTAATTCAGCTTTTCTTCCTAAAATTAACGCTCTATTATCTTTTATATGACCAGCGGGAAAATTAAAAACTATTGGGTAATTATAATCATCACAAATACTCAAAATAATTTCTTCAGCAGATTGACCAAATGGGATATCATTATCGTTCATTTTCGTCATCCCACCAATAATAAGTCCTTCTAATTGATCAAGCATACCATTTCGTTTTAGATTTTGAAGCATACGATCAATGTGGTATAAATACTCATCTAAATCTTCAATAAACAAAATTTTCCCTTTTGTGGAAATAGAAGATGAACTTCCGCACAGTGAATATAACATAGAAAGATTACCTCCTACCAATACTCCTTTTGCATTTCCCATAACATTGGATACTTCATAAGGAATAGTAATATTAGTATTCTTCCCAAAAAGTGAACTTTTTAAAGATTGAACACAAGCTGCTGTTTTAGTTTCAATTGAAACCGGCATTTGGGCATGTAATGTTTCAAATCCTAATTGATGTAAATGAGAATGCAAGACCGTAACATCACTATAACCTATAATCCATTTTGGATTGTTTTTAAAATTGCTAAAGTCCAACAAATCAATCATTCTAATCGTTCCATAGCCGCCTCTAGCACACCAAATTGCTTTTATTTTGGGATTGTCTAACATTTCTTGAAAATCGGATGCTCGAAGGGAATCCATCCCAGCGAACTGATAGTGTTCAGCACCAATCGATAAACCAAAAATTATATTTAAACCCCAATTATTTAATATTAAAACAGAAGCGTTTAATTCGTCTTTTGATACTTTCCTTGCTGTGGACACAATAGCTATTGTATCACCTTTTTTTAGATATTTTGGTCGAATCATAAAATGTATAATCTTTATCAAAGTAATAAAAAAATAAACTTTTACTATAAAATTTAGCCTTAATTATTGAATATCGTATATTTAATTATGTTTAAAAAAATAACTATGGAATCAACACCCTTGTCTTCTTGTAACGAATCTACATTGACACCATATACTGACTCAGGCGAGAACCCATGGAACACTATAAAAATTAAACATGCGTCCCGTCGTCTTGGTTTTGGAACATCCCAAAACAATATAGATAACACTCTTGAGTTATCTCCTGATGAATGTATTGAGAATATAATAAACGAAGCTATTAATAAACCCCCAACTCCAACTCCTTTTTGGGCAGATTATGCTTTTTCTGATTTTACAAATTTTGAGGAAGAAAATCCACAATATGTTGAAGGTTGGAAAACACAAACTGTAAATGATCTAATAAATGAAAATTTAAGAGGGCGATTAACTTTCTTTTGGATGAATCATTTTGTTGCTGGTTTAGATTCTTACTATTATGCTCCTTATCTATTTCAGTACTATAATATTTCGCAGACATACGCTATTGGTAATTTAAAAACCTTTGTAAAAGAAATTGGAGCATGTTCGGCGATGCTTATCTATTTAAATGGGTTTCAAAACACCAATACTGAACCCAATGAAAATTATGCTCGTGAATTATATGAACTATTTACACTGGGAGAAGGTAACGGCTATACCGAAACAGACATTACAGAAACTGCAAAAGCGCTAACCGGGTATAATCATTGGGCAGAATATGGAGCTCCAATTTATTTCGATGAGATGACCTGGGTAGATGGGGATAAAACTATTTTTGGACAGACCGGAAACTGGAAACATGATGATGTCATCGACGTCTTATTTCAGGAACGCCCTACAGAAATCGCTACATTTATTTGCAGTAAGTTATATCGTTATTTTGTAAGTCATGAAATTGATTCTATTGTTTTTGAAACTATCATTAACCCTTTAGCTCAAACTCTAGTTGATAATGATTTTGAATTAGCTCCAATGTTAAATCAACTTTTTAAAAGTGAGCATTTTTTTGATGAGAGAGCACTTGGAGTAATTATTAAAAGTCCTTATGATATTACAATCCAGTTTATAAAAGAATCTACATTTTTTTACAATGATGAATTAATAAATTCATTAATTTATTTTACAGGACTCTTCGGACAAAGAATTTTTGATCCCCCAAATGTAGCTGGTTGGCAACGAGATGAAGAATGGATTAACACCTCAACACTTACTGGACGTTGGCAATTCACAGAATTATATCTAGGTCTCTTATATCAAAACGGATTGGAATCTACTTTTGTAGATTTTGCAAAAGAGTTGACTAATGATAGTAATGACCCTGAATTCATAACAGAAGTTTTAATTAACCATTTTAATGCTAAAGAGTTATATAGCCCCGGGGATTATCAAATTGCTACTGATATTTTTAAATGGGAAATTCCTCAAAATTATTATGATGATGGCTCCTGGAATTTAGATTGGGGTGAGGCACCTTACCAGATTTATTTATTGTTATCACACCTTGCTACCATTCCTGAATTCCAACTTAAATAAAACCGTTATGATTTCGAAAAAAACACTCAAAAAAAGCCAGCAATCTAAGAAGGAAAAAAAAGCGCATGATCATGAACACACCCAATGGAGTCGTCGTTCTTTTATTCAAGCTTTAGGGTTGGCAGGTGGAGGTAGTATGATTCTTGGAGGAACTGCCATATCTGCAACAGCTCCATCTCCATTAGCGGTAGCTTTGGCTGAAAATGACAATGATAATATCCTCGTTATTATAAGGTTAGCAGGAGGTAATGACGGTTTAAATACTATTGTTCCTGTATATGATTATGATACCTATGCTAATTTACGTCCCACAATTAGACACCAGCAGAGTGATTTAATTAATTTAAACGGAGATTTTGGAATTCCAAATTACATGTCTGATTTAGAATCGGTTTGGGGAGAAGGTTCAATGAAAGTAATTCATGGAGTAGGATATCCAAATCAAAATTTGTCACATTTTACATCAACAGATATTTGGGCCTCAACTGCTGACACTTATAACGAACCAACTGGCTGGTGGGGACGCTATTTTGAGGATTTATACCCAGATTATATTACTACACCGCCAGAAATTCCTCCAGCCATTCAAATAGGTAGTATTGGAAATTTAATTTTTAAAGGAAATAACAGTAACTATGCTTTTTCGGTAGCTAATCCTGAACAATTACAAAATGTTGCTGAAAATGGCACTTTACACGATGTTCTAGATATTCCAGATTGTATCTATGGTGATAAATTACTTTTCATGAGAGCCACAGCCAATACTACATTTACATATTCGTCAGTCATCAATGATGCTTATATGGCAGCTAACAATAATGTGGAATATGGGGAAGGAAATTTAGCCGAACAGCTAGCTATGGTAGCCAGGCTCATAAAAGGAGGTTTAGGTAGTAAGGTATATATGGTGACTTTAGGTGGTTTTGATACCCATGCAGACCAAATCATCAGGCAACAAGAATTATTATCTGATTTATCATCAACCATAAAGAATTTTTACGATGACTTGACATCAATTGGAATACAAGACAAAGTACTATCAATGACGATTTCAGAATTTGGTCGAAGACCCTATGAAAATGGTTCTAACGGAACCGATCATGGAGCTGCATCACCTTTGATGTTATTTGGTCCTGCTTTAGATGGAAGTGGATTTATTGGAAATCATCCTGATTTATCTACATGGGACGAAAATGATAATTTAATTCCTTCCAACGATTTTAGATCTGTGTATAATGCCGTTTTAACAGACTGGTTTTGTTTGGATCCATCTATTGTAAATACTATTTTATTGAACGAACCTTATGAAAATTTAAACCTAGGATTGAGTTGTGAAACTTTATCTAGTTCAGATTTCAATAACACTAAACGTATAGCTCACGTTGCTACCTACCAAAATAATCAAACCTACATTGAGATTCAGTTACCCAGCTCGGCCCACGTAACGATAAAACTTTACGATATGCTGGCTAAAGAAATTGGTACCATTACAAATAAATTATTACAAGAAGGTAGGCACCGTTTTAATATTCGTGAGAAAATACAAAATAGATTGAGTTATGGGCAATATATTTATCGTATTTCGACAGGAGGACAGTTTTATAGTAATTCGGTATTGATTAAATAGTTTCTTTTAAAAATCATCAAACATAAGCATAAATAAAATCCTTATTTTTGCTATACAAAATTGAATATGCAAAATTCACCAAAACGGTTTACCATAACGGCAGCGTTGCCTTATACTAACGGTCCAGTCCATATAGGACATTTAGCAGGCGTTTACGTTCCTGCAGATATTTATTCTCGTTTTCAACGATTACAAGGAAATGATGTGGCTTTTGTTTGTGGAAGCGATGAACATGGAGTTCCTATAACAATCAAGGCTAAAAAGGAAGGTATTACACCACAACAAGTGGTAAATAAATACCATACTATTATTAAAGAATCGTTTCAGGAGTTTGGGATTACCTTCGATAATTATTCGCGTACTTCTGCAAAAATACATCACGATACCGCTTCCGATTTTTTTGAAAAATTATACGAAGAGGGGAAATTTATAGAACAAACTACCGAGCAGTTTTACGATCAAGAAGCCAACCAGTTTTTAGCAGACCGATTTATTGTAGGTACTTGTCCAAAATGTGGTTTTGAAGAAAGTTATGGTGATCAGTGCGAAAGTTGTGGAACTTCTCATAACGCAACCGATTTAATCAATCCAAAATCTTCTATTACCGGAAACACCCCTTCATTAAAAGGAACCAAACATTGGTTTTTACCTTTAGACCAATACGAACCTTGGCTTAAGGAATGGATTGTTGAAGGGCATAAAAAAGATTGGAAATCGAATGTTTATGGACAATGTAAATCCTGGATCGATGATGGTTTAAGACCTAGAGCAGTTACCAGAGATTTGGATTGGGGAATTCCTGTGCCGGTAGAAGGTGCCGATGGAAAAGTATTATATGTATGGTTTGATGCTCCTATTGGTTATATTTCTGCAACTAAAGAATGGGCAGAAAAAGTAGGGAAAGATTGGGAACCTTATTGGAAGGATGAGGACACTAAAATGCTTCATTTTATCGGAAAAGATAATATTGTTTTTCATTGTATTATTTTTCCAAGTATGTTAAAGGCTGAAGGATCGTATATCTTACCAGAGAATGTTCCTGCCAACGAGTTTTTAAATCTGGAAGGCAATAAAATTTCAACTAGCAAAAACTGGGCGGTATGGTTGCATGAGTACTTGGAAGATTTTCCAAATCAGCAAGACGTATTGCGCTATGTTTTAACAGCAAACGCACCAGAAACCAAAGACAACGATTTTACTTGGGCAGATTTTCAAGCTAGAAACAATAATGAATTGGTAGCTGTCTTCGGAAACTTCATCAACCGTGTAGTAGTTTTAACCAATAAATATTACAACGGAATTGTTCCAAAACCCACTGATTTATCGGAAGTAGATATTAAAACCTTATCCGAATTAAAAGCCTATCCTAAAGTGATAGAAAGTTCGTTAGAGCGTTACCGATTTAGAGAGGCTCAAGCCGAGTTAATGAATGTAGCTCGATTGGGTAATAAATACCTAGCAGATGAAGAACCTTGGAAAAAAGTTAAAACAGACGAAGAAAGAACAAAAACTATTATGTATATCTCACTTCAGATAGCAGCTGCATTGGCTATTTTAAGCGAGCCGTTTTTACCGTTTACTTCAACTAAATTAAAGAATATGTTATGTTTTTCTGAACTTGATTCAGAATCCACTTGGAACGACATTTCAAACAAAGACGTTTTAATCCCTCCAGCACATCAAATAGGAAAAGGCGATTTGCTTTTCAGTAAAATTGAAGATGGGCAAGTACAACAGCAATTAGACAAATTAGAAGCTACTAAAAAATCAAACGAAATGATGAATGCAAGTCCAGAACCACAAAAAGATACGATTCAATTTGACGATTTTACCAAGTTAGATATGCGGGTAGGTACTATTTTAGAAGCCAAAAAAATGGCAAAAACTAAAAAATTACTGATTCTTAAAGTGGATACCGGAATTGATATTCGTACCATTGTTTCTGGTATAGCCGAAAGTTTTTCTCCAGAAGAGGTAGTCGGCAAAAAAGTAACGGTATTGGTCAACCTAGCTCCAAGAACACTTAGGGGAGTTGATAGTGAAGGAATGATCTTAATGACGGAAACTCCCGATGGTAAATTGGTGTTTTTAAATCCTGATGACGAGAAGGTTTCTAATGGATTGTCTATTAGCTAAATAGCTCCCATTAAAATGCAAGAATAGCCGGTTTTATTCATTGTTTCTAATCTTTTGGGTTAAGCTCTTTAATTATAAAAAAACTATTATTTTTGTCATTTATTCTTTTAACCTTATAAATTAGTATAGCATGCAACTGTACAATACCCTAAGCGCAAAAGAGAGAGCGACCATATTGGAAGAAGCGGGAGAAGACCGTTTAACCCTCTCTTTTTATAAATATGCTAAAATTGGCAATCCAGAACTATTTAGAAACCATCTATTTTTGGCTTGGGACGACCTTGAAGTCTTAGGGCGAATTTATGTAGCCCATGAAGGAATTAACGCTCAATTATCAGTGCCTGGTAAAAAATTTAATGATTTTAAAAACTTTTTAGACGGTATTTATTTTCTAGAAAATTGTCGTTTAAATATTGCTGTAGAACAGAATCTAAAATCTTTTTTAAAATTAAAAATAAAAGTTCGTCATAAAATTGTAGCCGATGGCCTAAATGATGACACTTTTGATGTGACTAACATTGGTGTTCACGTTAATGCTTTAAAATTTAACGCCTTAATAGAAGATCCTGATACAGTCTTAGTAGATATGCGTAACCATTATGAGAGCGAAATTGGACACTTTAAAAATGCCATTACTCCCGATGTAGACACTTTTCGTGACTCATTAGATATTATAGAGGAAAATCTTAAAGATCATAAAGAAGACAAAAAACTAGTCATGTATTGTACTGGTGGGATCCGTTGTGAAAAAGCAAGTGCTTATTATAAACACAAAGGATTTAAAAATATATTTCAATTAGAGGGTGGTATCATTGAATATACACGTCAAGTTAACGAACAAGATTTAGAAAATAAATTTTTAGGTAAAAATTTTGTGTTTGATCATCGCAGAAGTGAACGAATAAGTGATGATATTATTTCTAATTGTCATCAATGTGGATCTCCTAGTGACACTCATATAAATTGTGCAAATGAGGCTTGTCACCTACTTTTTATTCAGTGTGAAGTATGTTCAGAAAAAATGGAATTAACCTGTAGTGAAGAATGTCGTGACACAATACATTTACCGTTTGAAGAACAAAAAGAATTAAGGAAAGGAAAACACGCAAGTAATAAAATATTTAAAAAAGGCAGATCTTCCAAATTAACTTTTAAAAGATAAATCAACCCAATTAGATAAAATGAAAAATAAATTAATAATATTGTTTATAGTTGCATTATTATCAGTGCCATCATTTGCTCAAGAATTCAATCTTTCAGGAGAAATTAGACCTCGTTACGAAAACCGATATGGCTTTAGCTCACTTCGTTCCGAAGCGGATAAAGCAGGAAATTTTATATCTCAAAGAAGTCGAATTAATTTCGATTTTAAAAATGAAAAAATGATTTTTAAGGTAATTGCTCAAAATGTTAGATTCTGGGGAGACACCAGTACCTTGTCTCTAGACGATACTGGCATTGCTTTTCAGCAAGCATGGGGAGAGGCAATCATTTCAGAAAAATTTAGCTTGAAATTAGGGCGTCAAACAATTGCCTATGATAATGAGAGGATATTTGGTGGTAATGCCTGGGCTCAGCAGGCTAGAAGTCACGATGCTTTTAAGTTTAAAATCAGACCAAATCAACAGCATAAAATTGATTTAGGTATTGCTTATAATGCAGATAAACAAACAAATAGAAATGAATTATATAGTAATGTGGCAGGATACAAAACATTTCAATATGCCTGGTATCATGGTGATTTTAATAAGTTTGGATTAAGTTTTTTATTTTTAAATAATGGCATTCAATATGTAAATAATGAAGGTCTTCCATCGGAGGATATAAAAATTGATTACAGCCAAACAATGGGTCCAAGAGCTACTTTCAAAAACAATGATTTTTCAATAGATGCAGCATTCTATCTGCAAAAAGGTAACGCTTATAACAATAGCGTGAATGCATCCTACTTTGGAGCTAATTTTAACTATTTGATTTCTAAACATATGAATGTAACGCTTGGAGGCGAGTATTTTTCAGGGAAAGATATGGGTGACAACAGTCCAGAATTGAAATCTTTTAAACCCGTATTTGGCACCAATCATAAATTCAATGGATTAATGGATTATTTTTACGTTGGAAATCATGAAAACAACGTAGGTTTATTGGACGTTTATTTACATTTAAATTTCACAAAAAAAAATTGGTCCTTTAAATTATCCCCGCACTATTTTGCGTCTTCGGCTCAGATAATTAATTTAGAAAATAATCAAAATCTCGACAGTTATTTAGGCGCTGAACTTGACTTCATGATAGCGTATAAAATTAATGATAATATAAAAATAGATGCTGGTTATTCACAAATGTTTGCTAGCAAATCAATGGAAGCTATAAAAGGAGGGGATAGTAATATCCATAATAGTTGGGCATGGGTTATGGTTACATTTAAACCAAATTTATTCAATCATAAATTTAAAGATCAATAAAGCTGTTTTTTGATATTAGCTAATAGGAGGAGCTAAATTTCAATTACTAGATATGTTTTTTTTGAAAAAATATATCGTTATATTCGTGTGGATATAACGACGTGTCTATGATTACAGTAGAAGAAGCTTTTAAGCTTGTACAAAACAATATAACCCCTAACGAAAAAACAATATCAATAGAGTTAAACAATTCTTTAGGTTATGTGTTAGCCTCAAGTGTTTTCTCACCAATCAACATGCCGCCCTTTCGACAATCAGCCATGGATGGTTATGCTTTAAATCTTCATGATAAATCCAATTATAAAATTATTGATGAAGTAAAAGCTGGTGATGAACACCAGCCTATTCTTAATAAAGGAGAAGCGGTCAGAATTTTTACAGGTTCTGCAGTTCCAAAAACAGCAAATACTGTTATTATGCAGGAAAAAGTTACCGTAAAAGAGAATCACCTTTTGATAAATAATTCTGTTTCAGAAAATAAAAACATTCGTCCATTGGGAGAGCAAATAAAAAAAGGAACTCTCGCACTAAAGAAAGGAACTAAATTAACTCCAGCAGCAATCGGTTTTTTGCTCACTCTAGGAATCTCTAAAGTACTAATTTTTGAAAAACCAAAAATTGGAATACTCACTACTGGAAATGAATTAATAGAAGCTGGACAAAAACTAACTTTTGGAAAAATCTATGAGAGCAATTCTGGAATGTTGAAAAGTAGTTTGCAAAATTTTGGATTTTCAAGAGTATCTGTTAGCAAAGTGAAAGATGATTATCAATCCACCCTAAATTCCCTAAGAAAGATAATTTCTGAGAACGATCTGATTTTGATTTCAGGGGGAATATCAGTTGGAGATTATGATTTTGTTGGTAAAGCATTAATCGAATTAGGAACTCAACAAATTTTTTATAAGGTAAAACAAAAACCGGGGAAACCTCTTTTCTTTGGAAAGTTAAACAGTAAACCTATTTTTGCTCTTCCTGGCAACCCTGCTTCTGCATTAAGTAATTTTTATGTTTATGTTCACCCCACACTTGAAAGATTATCGGGAAATATAAATTTTTCAATCAATAAAGGAATTGCAATCTTAGAGAGTGATTTCAAAAAAAAAGGAGATCGTGCTCAATTTTTAAAAGCTCATCATGAAAATGGAAAAGTTACCGTTTTAGAAGGTCAAAGTTCTGCTATGTTACATACTTTTGCTACTGCAAATGTCCTTGCTTACATACCTTGGAATAGAAACAAATATGAAAAGGGTGATATCGTAGAAATTATCCACTTTCCTACTTAATCAAAAAAATATGAATTATAAAATAAAAAGTAGAATTTGGATTGAAGCTGATAATAATATCTTACTTGGAGAGGGTAGAGTTCGTTTGTTAAAAGCCATTGAAAAAACAGGGTCGCTATCTAAAGCGGCAAAGAGTTTAAATATTTCTTATAAGAAAGCCTGGAACCTTGTGGATTCAGTTAATAAGTCCGCAAAAAAACCTGTTACAAAAAGTAATATTGGTGGTGTAGGTGGTGGTGGTGCAAAATTAACTTCTTATGGAAAAGATTTAGTTATTTTTTTTGATGAGATTAATAAAGGTTGTTGGAAGTATCTAGATCAAGAACTTGAAAAGATACCTGACTTATGATTTTTAAAATAGAATATGTATATATATTTTTATTGATCCTGCCTATCGTTTCTTTTTTGTATGCAAGTGTTGGTCACGGTGGTGCTAGTGGTTATTTAGCTTTAATGGCTATATTTTCAGTGACTCCAGAATTAATGAAACCGACCGCATTATTACTTAATCTGTTTGTCGCCGCCATAGCCTTTTACTATTACTATAAAGAAGGTTATTTTAATAAAAAGCTATTTATAAGTTTTGCAATTGCTTCTATTCCGATGTCAATAATAGGTGGTTATATAGAGGTTGACACCACCATATATAAAAAAATATTGGCAGTATTATTACTATTTGCTATTCTAAAAATGCTAAATATTTTCGGTAAAGAGAGTGCTATAATTCGAGATATTAAATTATGGCAAGGAATAGTCGTTGGGGGTATTATTGGATTCTTTTCAGGATTAATAGGGATTGGTGGTGGAATCATTTTAAGTCCAATTATTTTATTATTTCATTGGGGTAAAATGAAAGAAGCCGCTGCAGTTTCTGCTTTGTTTATTTGGGTCAATTCTGCAGGAGGATTAATCGGGCAATTAAGTAGTGGAGTTAATTTGAATATACAATCTTTTGGATTGGTTGCAATTGCATTAATTGGTGGAGTTTTTGGAGCTTATTATGGTAGCAAAAAATTAAATAATCAAAATTTGAGATACTTATTGGCTACGGTAATGGCAATTGCTTGTTTTAAATTATTCTATGTTTAAATGAAATCTAAAAACAACATAACAGGTATAATTCTCGCAGGGGGAAAAAGTTCAAGAATGGGGACTGAAAAAGGCTTGATTCTTTATAAGAATAAACCATTTGTCGAACATATCATAGAAGCAATGAATCCTTTAGTTGACAATATTATAATTATAAGTAATAATAAAGCTTATAAGAGTTTTGGATTCAGATGTTATGAAGATTTAATTAAAAATACTGGACCATTAGCTGGAATTTATACTGGACTTAGGTATTCTAAAACTGAAAATAACTTAATTGTCAGTTGCGATGTTCCATTAATTAACACGGTTATTTTACAAAAATTAACTGATCAAAAAAATGATATATCAGAGGTTATACAATTACAATGTCAAGGAGAAAACATGCCACTCATTGCTTTATATAAAAAATGTTGTGAGATAATTTTTTTAAAGGAATTAGTAAAAAATCAAAGAAAAGTACAAAAAGCTTTGAAAAAATGTAACGTTAAAACAATAATAATCGATGAAACCCTTAAAAAAGTTGCGACCAATATTAATACTCAAAAAGATTTAGAATTATTAGACTTTAATTTATGATGATCACCATAAGATATTTTGGGTTATTAACTGAAGTTACAGGATGTACTAGTGAAAAAATTAATTTTTCTGGTACTACTATTTTCGATGTAAAAGAAGTATTATTTCAGAAATATAAAACTCTAAAAAATAAAGATTTTCAAGTCGCTCAAAACAATGAGTTGAATACTGATAAAACCAAAATTACTTCAACAGAAATAGCGCTATTACCACCATTTGCAGGAGGCTAAAAATGAATAGATACAACAGACATATTATTCTTTCAGAAATCGGTTTAGAAGGCCAATATAAGCTAAATAATGCAAAAGTTTTAGTTATTGGAGCAGGTGGTTTGGGCTGTCCGGTATTACAATACCTTGCTGCTGCAGGAATTGGAACACTTGGGATTATAGATTTCGATATTGTATCAGAGTCTAACTTACAAAGACAAATATTATTTGGCTTCTCTTCACTTGGAATTAACAAAGCGATTGCTGCAAAAAAACGTTTAGAAGATTTAAATACATCAATTTCTATTCACGCATATCCTGAAAAGTTAAACCATAAAAATTCCGTATCGCTTTTTAAAGAATATGACATTATTGTTGATGGGACTGACAACTTCAAAACTCGTTACTTAGTTAGCGACGCTTGTATTATTACAAAAAAGCCGCTAGTTTACGCTGGTATTTATAAGTTTGAAGGACAGGTATCTGTTTTTAATTATAAAAATGGTCCGAGCTATCGTTGTTTATTCCCAAATCCCCCCAAAGAAGAGGAAATACCTAATTGTTCAGAGATTGGTGTTTTAGGAGTTTTGCCGGGTATTATAGGATCTTTACAGGCTACTGAAGTTATTAAAATAATACTAAACCTAGGTAAAATCCTTTCAGGAAAAGTTCTTTACTATAATTCTTTAAATCATCAATCCAATCTCATTAAAGTGAGTAGATCTGAAAAAGAAATTCAAAAAGTGATAGATCTAGCTGGAATTTTTGAAAATCTTGATGAAGGTATCCGCTGCAAAGTAAAAAACAATAATATTACCTTAAAAGAGGCGCTAACCAAAAAAAATATCCAATGGATTGATGTTCGAAATGATACTGATCAAATAATAAATTATCCTGAAATTATTCAAATTCCATTTGAATATTTAGAACAAAATCTACATAAAATTGATAAAAATAAAGAACAAGTTGTTTTTTGTCATGCAGGTATTATGAGTAAAAAAGCAGTCTCTATATTACAAAAACATCAAATTGAAGATTCTTTCAGTCTAAAAAATGGAGCTTTTGAAGTAATGGATTATTTTAAAAATAAATAATTATGAAAAATCATAAACCAAAAAATGCCTTTAGAAGAGGCGCAATTACAACAGAATTTATAGCAAATTCAATAGCTAAACATCAGGTAAAGACAAGCATTGGCGCTCATAATATTTTTCTAGGGCAGGTTCGTGCTGATGAAATTAATGCTAAAAAAGTAGCTGCAATCGATTATACCGCTCATGAAGATATGGCAAATCTAAAATTTCATGAAATTAGAGAAGCTGCATTTTTAAGATTTGACCTCAGTTGCATGCATATCTATCATAGTATAGGGAATGTTAATGCTGGAGAAATCTGTTTGTTTGTTTTTGTTTCCTCCAAAAGACGTAAAGAAGTTTTTCCAGCAATCGAATTTATAGTGGAAGAAATAAAGGCAAAGGTTCCGATTTTTGGGAAAGAGATTTTTAACGATCAAAGTCATCAATGGAAAGTAAATAGTTAAAAAATGTTAGACATCACACAAAAAATTACTACACTAAGAACTGCCAAGGCTCAAGCTATCGTAAAAGTTAGTTCCCAAGACACTGTTGAGGCTATTAAAAATAATAAGGTCCCAAAAGGAAATGTGTTTGCTATGAGCAAAGCAGCTGGCTTGTTAGGAGTTAAGAAAACTCCTGAGCTTTTGCCAGATTGCCATCCAATGCCCATTGAATTTACAGAAATAAAATATGAAATAAATGATCTAGAAATAAAGATTCTTTGTACAGTAAAAACTATTTATAAAACAGGTGTTGAGGTAGAAGCAATGCATGGAGCTAGCGTTGTTGCTTTAAACATGTACGACATGCTAAAGCCAATTGATAAAGAAATTGAAATACTTCAAATAAAATTATTAGATAAAAAGGGAGGAAAATCTGATTTTAAAGATCGTTTTAGAAAAGACATAACTGCTGCAGTAATTGTTTGTTCAGATACTATTTCTGGAGGGCAGAAAGAAGATAGAGCAGGAAAAGCAATTATTAAAAAATTAAAAGAATGTGATGTTATCATATCAGATTATATTGTTATTCCTGACGAAACGGATGATATACAAAAAAAAGCGCACTACTATCAAAAACAGGCTGTAGATTTAATAATTTATACGGGCGGAACTGGTCTTTCAAAGAGAGATGTAACTCCCGAGGCTTTAATGCCTTTATTAAATCGTAGAATCCCTGGAATTGAAGAAGCAATCAGAGCTTACGGTCAAAATAGAACTCCTTATTCCATGCTTTCAAGAAGTATCGCTGGGACAATTGGAAACTCATTAGTTATTGCCCTACCGGGATCAACTAACGGAGCTAAAGAATCAATGGATGCTTTATTCCCTGCCATATTACATATTTTTAGAATATTAAAAGGAGCGCAGCACGATTAATGAAAAAAGAGCAATCCATATTAACAGATCAATTTAAAAGGAATCATACCTATTTACGAATATCCCTTACAGAAAGGTGTAATTTAAGATGTACTTATTGTATGCCAGAAGAAGGAATTCCTCTTTCTCCAAAATCTCATATCATGAACTACGATGAGATTTATGAAATTGCTAAGGTATTTGTTACAAATGGTGTTACAAAAATTAGATTAACAGGAGGAGAGCCTTTAATAAGAAAAGATATTCCTATAATTCTTGAGAAATTAGCTTCACTACCTGTTGAACTTGCCATTACGACTAACGGAATTACAATCGATAGACATATCGATGATTTAAAAAAATTTAACATCAACAATATTAATGTTAGTTTAGACACCTTATCGAAAAGTAAATTTAAAACGATTACTCGTCGAAATCAGTTTAAAAAAGTTTATCAAAACATATTAATGCTTATTGAAAAGGGATTTAATGTAAAAATAAATGCTGTACTAATAAAAGGTTTTAATGATGATGAAATTATAGACTTTATCAACTTAACTAAAAACCTTCCAATTTCATTTCGTTTTATTGAATTTATGCCTTTCAATGGTAATAAATGGGATTTAAAAAAAATGGTGCCGTTAGCTGAAATTTTAAAAATAGTAACTTCTCATTTTTCAAATGAAAATGTAGAAAAAATTAAAGATGCCGAAAATGATACTTCTAAAAATTACAAAATAAAAGGTTTTAAAGGAAGTTTTGCTATTATCAGTTCAGTTACGAATCCTTTTTGTGACACTTGTAATCGTTTGAGGCTAACTGCTGACGGAAAATTAAAAAACTGCTTATTTTCAGCTTCAGAAGCTGATTTACTTTCTTCGCTTCGTGAAGGAAAATTTATAGCACCTATTATCCAAAGAGCAATACAGCATAAATTTAAAATTCGAGGAGGAATGGATACCCTTGAAAAACTTCAAAAACCCGATTTACATTCCCAAAATAGAAGTATGATTTCAATTGGAGGCTAATTTATTTGCAATTATCATTTAAAAAGTTAATTCTTTTATTTAGTGTAAATTTGAATTTGAATTATACAACTATGAGAAAATTAATTGCCATTATATTGGTTTTTATTGGAACCACATTAAACGCACAAGACATAAAACATTTAAGTCTTGAAGATGCCGTTTTAGGTTACTATAAAGGTCTTTACCCCGAACAAAAATCATTGCAGTGGATGGAAGGAACTGATGACTATATAGTCATTGAAAATGACAAGGTTTGTGTAAACTATCAACTTGAAAAAAAACCTGCTATTTTTACTTTGGAAGAACTACAGAAGTCATTCCCAGAGATGAAAAGAATACCCTACTCATTTTCATGGATTACTTCAGAAGAAGTTACTTTTATTTATAAAAATGCTTTTATTCAATATAATTATATAAATAATGCTATTTCAAATGAAATTAAATATCCTGTAAATGGTGAAAACACGGAATTTAATAAAGAGGCTAATGCTGTAGCTTACACTATTGACAATAATTTATACGTTGCAGTTTCTAATGACCCAAAAATTACTGTTACTATTGATGAGGATAAAAATATTGTATCAGGACAAGCAATAGCGCGTTCAGAAATGGGAATAAGAAAAGGGACATTTTGGAGCCCTAAAGGGAATTATTTAGCTTTTTATCAAAAAGATGAATCTAATGTTACGGAATATCCTTTGGTCGATATAACACGAACTCCAGCACTAATAAATAACATTAAATACCCAATGAATGGAATGGCGTCGGAAATTGCTAAAGTTGGTATTTTTTCTATAAAATCTCAGTCTTTAATTTATCTAGATATCGATACTTCAGACGAACATTACTTAACCAATCTTTCTTGGTCTCCAGACGAAAAATTTATTTTTTTAGCTGAGGTAAATAGAGATCAAAATCATATGTGGTTTAATATGTACGATGCTAATACTGGAAGAAAAATAAAAACACTTTTTGAAGAAAAAAATGATAAATGGGTGGAACCAGAGCATCCTGCAGTTTTTTTACCTGGTAATAATTCTGAATTTTTATGGATGAGTGAGCGTGATGGATTTATGAATATCTACAAATACGATATTAACAGTTCTAAAGAAAGTCAGTTAACCTATTTTAATTGGGTCATTAAAAGTATTGTTGGATTTGATGAAGGTGGAAAAAATGTTATTATTTTAGGTACCGGAAATGATGGTAGAGAAACTAAAGCATATAAAATAAATTTAAAAAATGGTAAAACTAAACTATTAACTAGTGAACCAGGAAGTCATTCCGTCCAAATAAGTTGGGATGGAAAATATATTCTAGATAGTTATTCCAGTAAGGAAGAGCCTAGAGTTGTAAAAAGAAAGTCGACTAAAAGCGGCAAAGAAGTAACTATCTACACCTCCAAAAATCCAATTGAAGATTATCAGTTGGGAACTACCGATTTTATAACTCTTAAATCAAAAGATGGAACAAATTTATATGGCCGAATTATAAAGCCCGCAAATTTTGATGAAAACAAAAAATATCCAGTACTAATATATGTTTATGGTGGTCCTCACGCACAAATGGTGACTAATTCCTGGCTTGGAGGCTCTAATCTTTGGATGCAGTGGATGGCAGCAGAAAAAAACTATGTGGTCTTTACATTAGATAATCGGGGATCAGCTTATAGAGGGTTTGCATTTGAAAGTGTAATTCATAGACAAGTTGGAGAAGCAGAAATGGAAGATCAACTTACTGGAGTTAATTACCTTAAATCGTTGCCTTATATTGACGAAAATAGATTGGCTATTCATGGTTGGAGCTATGGAGGGTTCATGACTAACTCTTTGATGTTGCGATATCCTGGTATATTTACAACAGCCGTTGCTGGTGGACCCGTAACTGATTGGAAATACTATGAGATTATGTATGGTGAACGCTATATGGATCGTTGGCAAGATAATGAAGAAGGGTTTGAAAAATCTAAAGTCCATAATTATGTAAAAAATCTTGATGGTAAATTATTAGAAATTACCGGGAGTGTTGACCCCGTCGTGGTACCTCAACATTCTATGAGCTTGCTACAAGAATTTGTGAAAAATAAGATTCAAGTTGATTTTTTCAGTTACCCAATGCACCCTCACAATGTGAGAGGTGTTGACCGAGTTCATTTGATGAAAAAAGTATTGAATTATATAATTATCAATAATCAATAACTGTTGCTTTTTCTAAATCTGTTCTTTTTCAATTTTTAATAAAAAAAAGACCGTTTAAAAATAACTCCCCATGTCTTTTATCCGCAAACTATTTTGGGTTAAAAAGACGTTATTTAAACGGTCTTATATAATTGATAAATAGCTTATTTATTTCCCAACATCAATATTTCGTTGCAAACTACTTCGGTCGTATAACGTTTTAATCCTTCTTTATCATCCCAAGAACGAGTTGTTAATTTACCTTCGATAGCTACTTCTTTTCCTTTGGTAACATAACTTTCAATTATTTCTGCTGTTTTCCCCCAAGCAACTACATTATGCCATTGAGTATCTACTACTTTTTCACCTTGAGCGTTTTTATAAGACTCGTTAGTAGCTATACTAAATTTTGCTAATTTACTTCCAGAATCCAAATTGATAATTTCTGGATCATTCCCTAAGTTTCCAATTAACTGTACTTTGTTTCTTAACGTATTCATAAGATAAGGTTTTAATTATATTGAATGTCATTTGTTCGATTCAACAGGGCAAACATATTACCATTACAAATATTTAGTAGGTAGTTACATACTTACTTTCGTTTATAGTTATTTATAAACGGTTGTTGTCGCTTGTATTTGTTTATTATTGACGAATATTGATACTGATTTTATTTGTATTTCTGGGATTACTTATACTAAAAGAAATAACTTACAGATCCAATAAAATTAATGCCTGCTGCTGCAATTCCAGATGAATAAGAGCGATAGCGTTGATTGGAGATGTTTTCAAGCGAAAAGTTGATCTCTAAAACTTTTGAAAATTGATACTGAGCACCCAAGTTAAGTGTATACCATGAAGGTGAATATGGATTGCCATTTTCATCTAGCGCATACAAATAAGCCTTATTTTGTTCTTCCGGCGCAAGATCTTCATAATCAAATTGTCCGTTGTATATAATAAAAGCATTTAACTTTAATTTATGGTGCTTCCAAATGAAATGGATATTCCCAAATTGAGGCGCTACGTGCCTTACAGCAACTTTAGTGTCATCTTCTTCAGTTTGATGACCTCCAGTATAGTTATATTGAGAAGTGATCTGAATATTCTTCGTGAAATTTACTTCAATTCCTGCCTCAAAACCGTAAATTTTTGCTTCTCCTCCATTTTGTATGGCTTGAATATTACTTAATTCTCCTTGATAAAAAATTTCTGTTTGACCGTTTATGTTATAGTCCCTTCTTACTAAAGCATCTTCTAAAAAAGTTAAATAACCTGTAAGATCGATACGGGTTTTATTACCAAGTTTTAGGACAGCCCCTAATTCTCCATTATAAGCATATTCTGGTTTTAAATCTGGATTTGGCAACACTACAGAGCCTGGTTCACTATCAAATATTTTTCCCACATCATCAATATTAGGTGCTCTAAAAGCCGTTGACAAATTGAATCTCAAACCTAAAATTTCGCTTGCTTGCCAGTTAAATCCAACACTTCCTGTCAATGCACCAGTATTAATATCTGATTCTATAAATGGAAAATCGTAAAAAGGATTGTCGTAGTTAGCATAAAGTAAAATATGGTTGTATCGCAGTCCTAATTGAAGAGAGAGATTCGCGGCTAATTTGGATTGCAAACTTACATAGGCTGCCATAGATTGCCAATTAGAATCATCCGGATAACGAGGAGAAGTTTCTGAAGTAGCTCCATTAAGAAGATTGGTTTGTTTCCCTAAAGAATTTACTTTGTTATAAACATATTCTAATCCATAGAACAATTTACTTTTTCCAAATTTTTTAATAAAATCTAATGCTGAGGTGTAGGCGTTAACTTTTTCTTTTGTTTCATACAGAATTGTATCTCCAAAATCTCGATCTCTTCTTCCTTCTTTAAAATTTTGATAAGACAAGGTAAAAATACTTTTATCGTAAAGAGAAGATCCTTTGTGAGTGATTCTTAAGTTACCATTTATCCATTCTTGAGGAGTATAATCCCAAACAGCACTCCTTAGTTGACCTTCTTTTTTTTGTATCAAACGATCATATCTAGGATAATCGCTAGTAGTTGTATAAAACAACCCCAAATTGAAGTCCCAGTTCTCGGAAGGCATAAATCGAATCTTCTGCATTGTATTTATTTGCTTATATCCTGTAGATACCTGTTTTCTCGGGTCTTTATTTATAACTAAAACGTCTTCTCCGTTTATAGTTGCCACATAATCAGGCCTCAAATAATCGTCTGGCCCATATTTACCCATAACTAAATCTCCAAAATCAGTATATGATATACTCGTTAAAAAAGCCCATTCATCCAAGCCTAAATTTAAATCAATATGACCTGTTTTTTCAGAACTAGCGGAAGCGAATCTTGTCGTAAAGTTTCCTGAAACAGATGCGCCTTCTTTAAATGAAAACTTTGCATTTTTTGTATAAAAATTCATCACGCCACCTATAGCATCACTACCGTATACAACTGATCCTGGACCTAAAATAACTTCAGTCCGTTCAATCGAAAATGGATCAATTGAAATTACACTTTGTACATTTCCGCCTCTAAATATTGCATTATTAAATCGAGTACCGTCAACGGCTATGAGCAATCTATTGGTTGAAAAGCCACGTATAATCGGACTACCTCCCCCTAGTTGACTTTTTTGTATAAATACATTACCACTTCTTTCCAATAAATCAGCAGAGGTTTGAGGATTTGTAAATAAGACATCCTTACTTGTTATGCTGGAAATTTTTTGAGGAATCTCTTTTTTATTTTGTTCAAATTTAGAGATAGATAGTACCACCTCATCAAGGGAGCTCGCATCTGGGCTTAAAAATATTGTGTTTCCTGATGAAATAATTTCTTTTTTAGTTAAAAAACGATTGATGTGCGAAATATGCTGAAAAGTAATCTTCTCATTTTCTGAAAAATTTGTAATATCAATATTCCCATCTACATCTGTTATCCCAGTAGTTAATTTTGATTCATTAAATACAGCAACACCAGTAACAGGGTTTTTAGTTTCTTCATCTAAAACTTGAATAGTTTGAGCTTGAATTGTTAAAGAAAAAAGAAAAAAGAAAGTAATTGTAGATAGCAGTTTCATGCTTATTCGAATATCTGATTTAAGACTACTAGTGACTTGGGGTTTTTAAAGCCGTGCAAATGTAATTGATAATATTGCAAAAGCAAAGTCAATAGGTCCGAACGTTCAATTTTTGTAAGATTTATTTCATAAGATTTATCAAAATCTATGCCGAAAAACTCTTTTAAATTTGCCACCCGTTGGCTTCTTTCAGAATATTTGTCGGCATTTAAATCTTGAAATACTCCCTCCATCAAATTAAAATATGGTTTTTCTACGGTATCAGTATCTGGATAAAATCCAAAATGAATACTTAGTTTCAGTAAAAAAAGTATGTGAAAATTAGATATTTTATCCGACTGATCAAGCCACAATAGTGATTCTTCTATAAAATTAAATAGATCAATATCCTCTGCCTCCTCATTAATTGTAGTTATTAATATTTCAGCAATAAAAATAGTCATACTACTTTTTACAATCTGAGTGTGCAATGTTTGGTATGAATAATAAACTTTTGCTTCCTTAATTCTTTCTAAATTTCCTTTGTTTTTGTGGGAAGCTTCTATTTCTAAAATAGTTAAGGGCTGAAACAGTGATACTTTTAATTTCCCTTTCTTAGATTTTAATATGTTTCTAAGTAAATAACTTTTAAGACCTGAAGAGGCAGTGAAACATTTTACTATAAGATCGGAATCTCCAAATTTTAAAGAAGATAGTACAATAGCTTTTGTAGCAATAACCATTATCTTATGATCATGATTTTAGTAACTTTAGTTAGTAAATTATCATCAGAAGTCACTAAAATTAAGTATACCCCAGAGGCTACTTTGTATTTCCCAAAAGCAGTTGTATCCCATTGTATACTACCTCCTTCAGAGGTAGTTTCAAAAACTAAATTTCCAGTAATATCAGTTATTTTTATATTTGCTTTCGCCGTTAACCCGTCAATGGTCACATTACCAGAAAAGTTTGGTCTAACTGGATTTGGAAAAGCATAAACATTTTCAAGGTCATCTTCAGGCGCTGTTGAAGTTCCGTTATAAGCAACCAACCCATTGTTAGTTGCAAAATAAACTTTGCCACTTGAGTCATCTATTGCTATATCTAATACATTGTCTGAAGGTAATGGAGAATTATCTGAAGTGAAACGCAATAGAGTTTCTTGACCATTTGATGATAAATAAAATACCCCAGACGTAGCGGTAGAAATCCATTTATTATTAGAGCCATCTACTTCTATATCTGTAATTGATTGCAGAAACAATAACTCTTGAGGAACACCATCTTCTAATATGATAATTGGCTGAGCATCTGTTTCTGCTCCATCTTCAAAGAAACTTCCGATGCTATAAAGTACACGCAAACCTTTTCGAGTGCCTATCCACAATCTATTCTGATTATCAAAAGCAAGTGCTTTAATATCTGTTGTGGGTAGGTTACCTGTTCCAAGCCCTTCTCCAATTTTATTAAATTGATTTGTAGTTGGATTGTATCCTATTAATCCACTATCTACAGCTCCAAAAAACACATATCCTACCCGACTTACTGCTAATTTACTTAATGCTAACTCCGTTTCAGCATCAATGATGTTAGAAATATCAATGGTTTGAAATTGACCGTCAGGAGTTAATTTTAAGAGACCCTCATCAATTCTTGATTGAACTAGCCAGAGGTTTTGATCTCTATCAAAGTCAGATCCAAATATCCTAATTCCTAATGCTTCATTACCATTTGGGATATCCATCGGACTATTAGTTTCGTTATACAAGATAAAAGGGTCCTGACCATTCAATTTGATTAAACCCTTTTGGTACGAGCTTATATAAGTTACAAATGGATTATTTTGATTTATCTTTACGTAAACCAAATCATTTGCATCGTCAACTCTTAATTGATCAATAAGCGAATCGTATTTAATATTTTTCCAAGCTTCATTTTTAAAATTGCTAATTCCCTTTCTTGTTAACGGAAAAGGGTTAAAAGTTAAATCTACATCTCCATAAGAAACCCATAATTGTCCCGGAGAAGCGTCAATAGAAAAAGGTTGGTTAAAAAGAGGGCCTGCAGGTAAAACTTGTGAAGCTTCTTGAGAGGTTTCAGGGACTACTAGCATTCCTAGAGTAGTAGTTCCTAGATAAAATGTATTGTTATAAAAGTATCCCGATTGTAAAGTGTAATCGTAATTTAAATTTCCAACTGTAGCTAATGGTTCGCCATAACCCTCCTGGTAAGCTTCAATTGAATTTTCTGTTGTGATTGTTAAAATGTTAGATTGGACTCCAAAATCAATAACATTAGTAAAGAAACTATCTATTTCTATAAATTCTAAATTAGGGTCTAGTCTAAATAAAACATTCATATTATTTAGCGTATAAAGCTCGTTCCCTAATGTTTGAATTCCCTTATACCCTCCTGATGAAGTTGTAGTCCACTGTTCGTAATCAATAATATTTTCGTCGTTAACTAATGCACTTTTTAGTCCATTACTAGAGGTGGAAGCATATATAAAATCTCCATATACCGTGGTTTGTGTTACAGCTAATTGACTACCTAAACTTCCTATATAATAAGTGTCTCCAAACTCTAAAGTTTCTAAATCATAAACAGAAATACCATAGCCTGTAGAAATATAAAGCTTACTGTTGAATTCGTAAAAATGATTTATTTGTTTACTATCGGGAGGAATCGTTAGTTTTTCTAAAATATCAACTACTTTTAAAATATTATCATCTCCATCAATAACAATTTCTATTAAACCATTTTTATAACCTATGATGTAAAGTCCAGAACTTTCACTATAGTAGGCAGTTGTTATCTCTTTTCCTGACAGACCATTTATTGTTGAAACCGTTTCGATTTCTTGAGTTGATAAATCATAGGTAAATATTGCGTTTTCTGCAGCAGCATAAATTTTATCATTCCCCTGAGAAATACTTTTTACAGACACGTAGGAAAAATAACCTGTCCAACTATTTTCAAAGTTTTGTGCCTGTAAAAAAAAGACCTGAGTCAATACTATAATACTTACTATTTGCTTCATAAGAATAATCACTCTTTAAGTATAACACGCTAAAATACTATTTATTTTGAATTAGATTTAAAAAGAAAAAGGTTGCCTCTAATTGGCAACCTTCTCAATATTAGTAATAAAGAATATTAAACTACACCTTGAGCGATCATTGCATCTGCTAACTTAACAAATCCGGCAATATTTGCACCTTTAACATAATCTACATATCCTGTTTCATCTTTCCCGTATTTTACACAAGCATCATGTATATCATTCATGATCGTGTGTAATTTAGTATCCACTTCCTCTGAAGTCCAGTTCAAACGAAGTGAGTTTTGTGACATTTCTAAACCTGAAGTTGCAACACCTCCAGCGTTAGAAGCTTTTCCTGGTGAAAATAAAATTTTATTATTTGTAAAAACTTCAATTGCCTCAGGGGAACAAGGCATATTAGCTCCTTCACCAATACAAAAACAGCCATTATCGACTAATAACTGAGCTTCTTCTTTATCAACTTCATTTTGTGTCGCGCATGGTAAGGCAATATCACATTTTATATTCCATGGACGCTCGCCTGCAAAATACTTTGCAGCTGGGTATTGATTAATATATTCACTAATACGGCCACGTTTTACATTTTTCAGATTCATTACAAAAGCTAGTTTTTCTTCATTCAATCCTTCTGAATCATAAATATAGCCTCCTGAATCAGACATGGTTACTACTTTTCCTCCAAATTCTATTGTTTTCTCAGCAGCATATTGAGCCACGTTTCCTGATCCAGATATTGCAACTGTTTTTCCTTCAAAAGAATCGCCTCTTGTTGCTAACATGTTTTTTGCAAAATAAACATTTCCATATCCCGTGGCTTCAGGACGAATTAGTGAGCCTCCGTAAGAAAGCCCCTTACCTGTTAGAACACCTGTAAACTCATTTCTTAGACGTTTATATTGTCCAAATAAAAATCCTATTTCTCTTCCTCCAACTCCAATATCTCCAGCAGGGACATCCGTATTTGGACCAATATGTCTTGATAATTCTGTCATAAAACTTTGACAAAAACGCATGACTTCAGCATCTGTTTTACCTTTGGGATTAAAATCTGATCCTCCTTTTCCACCTCCCAAAGGAAGAGTTGTTAAACTATTTTTAAAGACCTGTTCAAAGCCTAGGAATTTTAATATACTAAGATTCACTGTTGGATGAAAACGTAATCCTCCTTTGTAAGGTCCTATCGAAGAATTAAATTCAACTCTGTAACCTCTATTTACTTGGATTTCTCCGCTATCATCAGTCCAAGGAACTCTAAACATCAGAACGCGTTCTGGCTCCACCATTCGCTCTAGTAATTTGATTCCTTGGTACTCTTTATTTTCTTCTATAAAAGGAATAATTACTTCAGCAACTTCAGTAACGGCCTGTAAAAATTCTGGCTCGTTCGGATTCATTTTTTCAACTTTAGAAATGAAATCTTTTATGCTATTATTCATAAAATTAATTTATTAAAACAGTTAGTGTTATTTTTTTTGCAAATATAAGCCTTATCTAAAAATTGCTACATATTTTTTAAAAATAAAAGAAATATCCTAATTTTAAAAATCATACTAATATTGTATAAAAAAATTAACCAATTGCCTGACGTAAATCATCTATTAAATCATCTTTATCTTCAATACCAACACTCAATCTTATTAAAGAATCAACAATCCCTGTCTTTTCTCTCTCTTCTTTTGGAATACTCGCATGAGTCATACTTGCTGGATGGCCAGATAAACTTTCAACACCTCCTAAACTTTCTGCAAGGGTAAATATTTTTAAATTTTCAACTATTTTTTTTGCCTTTTCGTAACTGTTCCCTTTTGTGGTAAATGATATCATACCTCCAAAATCTTTCATTTGAGACTTTGCAACCTCATGATTAGTATGGTGTTTAAGCCCTGGCCAGTAAACCTTTTCAACTTTTGGATGATTCTCAAGGTATTCTGCAACAGCTCTTCCGTTAATACAGTGACGCTCCATTCTAACGTGCAGTGTCTTTATGCCCCGAAGCAGTAAAAAACTATCTTGTGGACCACAAACTGCACCGCTAGAATTTTGAATAAAATATAAACGATCCGCCAATTCTTTATTCTTAACCACTAAAGCTCCCATAATAACATCACTATGACCACCTAGGTATTTTGTAGCACTGTGCATTACAATATCAGCACCTAGTTCAAGAGGTTGTTGTAGATAAGGTGTTGCAAAAGTATTGTCTACACCCAACAAAATTTGATGCTTTTTTGCGATACTTGCTGCTTTTTTAATATCAATAATGTTTAACATGGGGTTAGTCGGAGTCTCTACCCAAATTAATTTCGTGTTTTTTGTTACAAACGTTTCAATATTTTCAGCATTTTTCATTCCTATAAAATGAAATTTAATTCCAAAATTTGCATAAATCTGAGAAAATAATCTGTAGGATCCTCCATATAAATCGTTTGTTGATATAACCTCATCTCCAGGACGAAGTAATTTTAACACTGCATCAATTGCAGCTAATCCACTAGCAAATGCCAAACCATAGTTTCCATTTTCTAAACTAGCAAAACTTTTTTCTAAAGCAGAACGAGTTGGATTGTGAGTTCTAGAATACTCAAAGCCCTTATGACCCCCTGGAGTACTTTGAGCATAAGTTGAAGTTTGGTAAATCGGAGGCATTACAGCGCCATAAGCTTTATCGTGTTCTTGCCCTCCGTGAATTGTTTTTGTATTAAATTTCATCTCTATAAATTTTAAAAACAAATATAATTATTTAACCGTTTTAGAGACTCCATAATCGTATAATTTGATATTTATTTTAAAAATAAAGTGTATCAAACTTGTATCAATTGTAAATTTTTAATTTCTTATGTTTGTTTTAAAATAAAAACTATGGCTAATAACTTAAAAAGTTTCGTAAATATTAAAGGTAACGAACAATCGGTTAAACTTATTGACTCAATGATTGAGAAAGTACAAAACAACGATAGTGACGGCTCCATTCCAGCATTTGCTACTGCATTTTATAACGATGTTAAGAGAGGTGAAAATGGTGGTGTAATGAATGATTGGTCTTTAAAACATCTAGGTTCTAAATGGACCACTTTGTATGATGTTAAAGGGGAGGGAGAATTTTCAATTGAATCTGCTTGGTATCCACCAAAAGAATTTTTTATTCATTTGTATAACTTGTGTGTTAAATTAGATGAAAATGTAGAAATTGAAGTTACATATGAAGATGAGACCTACAGTCCTATTGGCGCTATTGTAATCAAGAAAGATCGTGATGGCACTCCTTGTATGTGGAGTGAGGAAGATAATGATATTGTAAACCCACTTGATGATATGGATTGGGATGATGAAAATTATGAAGCAACTTCACAAGAATTCTATGAAAGCTTGTATGACAACCAACAAGCGTATCTAAAACAATGTCACGAACTAGTAATTACGGATGGTGAACCAATATAAATATAGAAATTTATTATGAGGTTAGTTTTATGATGAAAAAAGTATATTATCTTTCCACCTGTGATAGTAACAAAAGAATTTTAAAGGAATTAAATCTTTCAAAAGAATTTGTAAAACAGGAGATAAAAGCAAATCCTGTGAATGAGAAAGAGTTGGAAAAATTATATAATTACACAGGTAATTATGAGAATCTAGTAAACAAACGTTCAAGATTATATACTTCAAGAAAATTAAGTACTAAAAATTTAACTGAAATAGACTTTAAAAATTTAATTTTAGAACATTATACTTTTTTGAAGCGACCGATTTTAATAAATGACGATCAAATTTTTGTTGGGAATAGTAAGAGCGTAATTGCAGCTGCATTAAAATCTTTGAGATAAAAAATTAAAATTATTTTTGAAAATTAAAATTTATCATGAACAAACTATTCCTTGTACTATTTTTTTTTATAGGATTTTGTGGCTACTCTCAAAAAGATTCAATAAAATTTAAAAACAATGATGTTCTTGTAGGGGAGATTAAAACACTGTTAAATGGCGTATTAACTATGAAAACCTCATACAGTGATAAGGACTTTAAAATTGAGTTTAAGGAAGTTTCCGAAATTTACCTTAATCAAACTTTTTTAATATTGTTATTAAGTGGTGAGCATTATCTTGGTACAGCAAAAACGACTAAGACCAATATTTTAGAAATAAGAGATACTAAAGGATTTGTTTTTGAAACAAATCTCGAAAACCTGTCGCAGGTTAAAGAATCCGGAACAAAATTTTGGAGCAGGTTTAAAGGAAATGTAGATTTAGGTTTTAATTTAACTAAAGCAAACAACGCAGTTCAGTTTAACCTAAATAGTGTCCTTATGTATGTTGGTAAAAAATGGAACTTTAATGCTAGTTATGGTAATACCATTAATAACCAAGATAAAGTAGATATGACAAAAAGGGTGCAGGCAGACCTAGATGCGCAACGACTTTTTATTAACGATTTTTTTGGAATTGCCCAAGTTTCATTTTTATCAAACACAGAACAAGCATTAAAAGGAAGAACAACGGGTCTGTTGGGAGTTGGAAAATATATTGTGCGAACCAATAAACTTTATCTAGGGCTAAGAACTGGATTAAACTATAATATTGAAACCTATTTTGATCCCACATTAGACAAAAACTCCATGGAAGTAAATCTTGGAACAGGGTTAAATATGTTTGATTTTAATGATTTTAACTTAAGCACTGATATCATTGGTTATTACGGTTTAACCGAAAGAGATCGTTTTAGAGTTGATTATAGCATCAATCTAAAATATGATATGCCTTGGGATTTTTATATAAAATTTGATTTTTCATTAAATTACGATAATCAACCAGCAGATACAGGTAGTGAATTTGATTATGTGTTCAATAGTGGTTTTGGTTGGGAGTTAAAATAATCTATTCCCCTATGAATCAAAGAAATCTAGCCCTTCTTGCAGCAACTACCACTAGTATTATTTATGGTGTTAACCATACGATTGCAAAAGATTTAATGCCATATGTAATTGAACCCTACGGGTTTATTTTTTTACGCATTAGTGGTGCAGCAGTACTTTTTTGGATATTAAGCCTATGGTTCCCTAATGAAAAAATTCAAAAGAATGACATGCTCCGTTTTGTGGCTTGTGGATTATTTGGAATGACGATTAACATGCTAATGTTCTTTAAAGGGTTGAGTCTTTCAACACCAATTAATAGTTCGGTAGTAATTACGCTAGTTCCTGTTATTTTATTGGTATTATCTGTAGTTTTTTTAAAAGAAAGAATTTCTTGGCGTAAGTATATAGGTATTGGATTAGGGCTTTTTGGGGCGTTAGTTTTAATATTTTTTGGAGTTAAAACACAAACAAATGCTCCTAATATTCCTTTAGGAAATATCCTGTTTCTGATAAACGCAACTTCGTACTCCATTTATTTAATTATTGTGAAACCCCTTGTGAAAAAATACCATTCTATAACTTTAATGAAATGGTTTTTTCTTATTGCTTTAATTATTAATTTCCCTATTGGATTTAACGAATTTTCAGCCGTTAAATGGCAAGTTTTACCTTCACTTATTATAGGAAAGTTAGCATTTGTAGTGATTGGAACTACTTTTTTCACCTATCTTTTTAACATATACGCCTTAAAACAATTACAACCTTCGACCATAGGAGCATTTATTTATTTACAACCTGTTCTTGCGGCAATTTTTGCTGTAATAATGAAAGCTGATTCGCTAAGTCCACTAAGAGTAGGTTCAGCGATTTTAATATTGATGGGCGTATTTTTATCAACTAGAAAACCCAAAAAAGCTTAAATAAGTTTTTGGGGAAATTGTTTGAATTTTCTTGTGTCATCTTTAGTTAAATTTTTAAAATCCCCTGTTTTTTCTAACTCATTTAATGCGAGAAAAAGTTTATTAGGCAAATCTCGTAATTTGCGTGTTTGGAGATCAATCCAACCACCCATCATATTACAACGAGCCATATTTTCACCTTCATGATTATAAAAGTTATGCTGAAATTCGAAATACATTCCATTTTTAGAAATTCCTTTTAATTGAAGAGATACGCGAATTGGTTTTCCTGGAAAAACCTCTCTAAAATAAAACATGTGTTCATAAAAAACTACAGGGCCAATATTATTTGTTACCATACTGTTCTGTCCAAAACCATTTTCCATCATATAGCTCAAACGCGTATGACTCATAAAATTAATATAACTACTATTAGCTAGGTGTCGATTTGCATCTAAATCGTTCCAACGGACTTCAAATTCTTTTAAGTACATGTTTTTTTTTCAAAAATAAAATTCTTTTTTAAAGTATGAGGTGTATTTTTTTTACTTTGCTAAAAAAAATGCCGATTGTAAATAGTATTTATAAACCCTCCTTTTTTTATAAAAACGGACATTTTTCGACAATATACTCAGCCAAGCTAAGAGTTCCTCCTGGATTAGTTCAAGACAGGGAGCGAATTATTTTACCTGACAATGATTTTATTGACATCGATTGGTCTTTCACTGAAAAATCTTCCGGAAAAGTAGCTGTTTTACTTCACGGTCTTGAGGGAAATGCTCAAAGAACATATATTAAAGGTGCAGCTAACGAATTGTTAAAGAATGATTATGATGTTGCTGCAATGAATTATCGAGGATGTAGTGGCGAAAATAATTTAGCCTATCAATCTTATCATTCAGGAAAAACTGATGATTTAGATTTTTTAATAAATCATATTTTACAAAAGCAAATCTATCAAGAGATCGTGTTAGTTGGTTTTAGTTTAGGAGCAAATTTGTTATTAAAGTATCTTGGAGAACGAGATGTTCTCCCTAAAGAAATAAAAAAAGGAGTTGCAATATCGGTCCCAATTAGTTTAAAAGGCTCTTTAGAAAGTTTAAACGAACCTAAAAACTGGCCCTATAGAACAGTTTTTTTAAAAAGTTTAAGGAAAAAATACAAACTAAAGATGAAGCAATATCCCAATAAAATGTCTGTAACAGAACTAAAAAAAGTTAAAACTTTAAAAGATTTTGATGATATTTATACCTCAAAAGCACATGGATTTAAAAATGCGTATGACTACTATGAAAAAAATAGCAGCAAACAGTTTTTACCAACTATTAAAATTCCTGTCTTAATTTTAAATGCAAAAAATGATAGCTTTTTAAATATTGATTGTTATCCATTCGAGAGTGCAGAACTTTCAAAATTTATATATTTAGAAACTCCTCAATTTGGAGGACATGTAGGGTTTCATTACACCAACGAAACTTATTACAGCGAGAAAAGAACTGTTACTTTTTTAAATGAAAAACTATGACTAATGAAAATCAATTAATAATCGCTCTAGGATATTGTGTTTTTATGCTAATTATTTTCATTATTTATTTTCTATATCCACCAAAAAAAATTAATTACTTATATGGTTACAGAACCAAGCAATCTATGCGAAATAACGAGACTTGGACTTTTGCTAATAAGTATGCTGCAAAACTTTTAATTAATTTCTCTATCTATTTGTTGTTTATTCCGCCAATTTTATATTTTCTCTATCCTGAAAATAATTTTATAATAACAATTATAATTCATACCGTATTAATACTCTCCGTTTTATATTTTACAGAGTTACAACTAAAAATAAAATTTAAAAAAGAAGAAAATCACAAGATGCACAAATAATTTACTCCCATTGTATTTTAGTACCTTTGCCTTATTAAATGGCAATTATATGATTAAGTCTATGACGGGATATGGTAAATCGGTTATCCAGTTACCAACCAAAAAAATAACTGTAGAATTAAAATCTTTAAATAGTAAAAATTTAGATTTAAATACAAGAGTTCCTTCTTCCTACAGAGAAAAAGAATTAGAAATTCGAAAACTTATTTCTAAATCCTTAGTGCGAGGAAAAGTTGATTTTAATTTATATATAGAAGTTACCGGCGAAAAAACAACCGCAAAAGTTAACGAAGGTGTTGTTAAACAATATATGAATCAACTTAAAAATATTAGTTCTGTAGCTGAGGTAGAACTTTTAAAAATGGCTGTAAAAATGCCAGATTCCATGAAAACCGAACGAGAAGAAATTGATGCAGGTGAATTTAAAAATATTTTAGAAGCTGTAAACGAAGCTTTGACAGCTCTCAATCATTACAGATCAGATGAAGGGACGGTGCTTGAAAATGATTTCAAAATTCGAATCAAAAATATTTCAGAACTATTAATTAAAGTTGTAGCAGTTGATTCTGAGCGTATGACTATAGTCAAAAATCGCCTTCGTAAAGCGGTTGAAGATTTAAAAGAAGCGGTAGACGAAAATCGTTTTGAACAAGAACTAATTTATTATCTTGAAAAATACGATATAACAGAAGAAAAAGTACGTTTAAAAAATCATTTAAATTACTTCAATGAAGCTCTAGCCTCTTCAGATTCAAATGGAAAAAAAATAGGTTTTATTTGTCAAGAGATTGGAAGAGAAATCAATACTATTGGGTCAAAATCTAATCACGCTCCAATGCAACAATTGGTGGTCCAAATGAAAGATGAATTGGAAAAAATTAAAGAACAATCTTTAAACGTTTTATAATGGCAGGAGGAAAATTAATTGTTTTTTCAGCACCATCAGGAAGTGGAAAAACTACCATTGTGCAACATTTACTCAAACTAGAAAAATTAAATCTGGATTTTTCAATTTCTGCAACTTCAAGAGAGCCCAGAAAAGGAGAAGTTCACGGCCAAGATTACTACTTTATAAGTTTAAAACAATTTAAACAACATATAAAAAAAGAAGAATTTTTAGAATGGGAAGAAGTGTATCGTGACAATTTCTATGGAACTTTAAAAAAGGAAATTGAACGAATTTGGGCAAAAGGTAAAAATGTGATTTTTGATATTGATGTTGTTGGTGGCTTAAGGATTAAGAAGAAATTTCCTAAAGAAACGTTGGCTGTTTTTGTTAAACCTCCCAGCGTAGACGAATTAAAAATCAGATTAAAAAAACGAAAAACCGAAAGCGACGAAAAAATTAATATGCGAATTGCGAAAGCCTCTGTCGAGTTAGCAACTGCACCACAATTCGATTTTATCATAGAAAATATTGATTTAGATATTGCATTAAATGAGGCTAAAGAATTAGTAGAAAAATTTATTCACGAGGAAAATGAATAAAAAAGTTGGCTTGTTTTTTGGGAGTTTTAATCCTATACATGTGGGGCATTTAATTATTGGAAATCATATGACTGAATTTTCTGATCTTAAAGAGGTATGGTTCGTCGTTACTCCTCACAATCCTCATAAAAAAAAGAAAAGCTTATTGGATGATCTGCATCGATTAGCAATGGTTCGAATTGCAATTGAAGATTTTCCAAATTTAAAAGCTAGTAATATAGAATTCGAGCTTCCACAACCAAACTTTACCGTTAATACTTTAGTTATCCTTGAAGAAAAATATCCAACTATAGATTTTTGTTTGATTATGGGAGAAGACAATTTAAAAAGTTTTCATAAATGGAAAAATTTTGAGTTAATCTTGGATCGTCATTCTATTTATATCTATCCAAGAATCACGGATAAAGACGATGAAACAAACTTTTCTAACCATTCAAAAATCACTGAAGTAGCTGCGCCTATAGTAGAAATATCTTCCTCATTTATCAGAAAAGGTATTAAGCAAAATAAAAACATGCGGCCATTATTACCACACAAAGTTTGGGAATATTTAGACGAAATGAATTTTTATAAATAACTCTCCGAAGAACTTATTTTGTAGAGCCTGTTATTATTACGTATTTTTGAGTTAAATATTATTTTTATGTCAAGTAAACCTAAGTTTGCTGTTTTTGGTGGAGGAAGTTGGGCAACTGCTATTGTAAAAATGCTTTCTGAAAATTTAGAAGAAGTAGGTTGGTATATGCGAAACGAATCTGCCATAAAACATCTACAAAAACATAAACATAACCCCAATTATCTGAGTTCTGTTGAGTTTGACATGTCAAAACTAAGACTCAGTAACGATATTAATGAGTCGGCCGCTTATGCCGACTATCTCATTTTTGTAATTCCCTCTGCTTTTTTATACAAGGAACTTGAATTACTTACTACCGATATAAAAAACAAAGTAATATTTTCTGCTATTAAAGGCATTGTGCCGGAAACTAATTTAATCGTTGGAGAACATTTTTGTAATCTTCTAGGAGTTCCTTTTGAAAACATAGGGGTTATATCTGGCCCCTGTCACGCAGAAGAAGTCGCATTAGAACGTCTTTCATACCTTACTATTGCTTGTGTAGATGAAATAAAAGCTCGGGTAGTATCGGATTCCTTAAGCTGTGATTATATAAAATGTAAAATAAGTGAAGATATTATTGGTACGGAATACGCAGCAATGCTTAAAAATATTTATGCTATTGCTGCAGGAATAGCACACGGATTAGGTTATGGAGACAACTTTCAAAGTGTTTTAATGAGTAATGCTATTCGTGAAATGAAAAAATATGTAAAGAAAGTTTATAAAATGAAACGAGATATAAATGGCTCTGCATATTTAGGTGATTTATTAGTGACTGGTTACTCTACATTTAGTAGAAATAGAATGTTTGGAAATATGATTGGTAAAGGATATACGGTAAAAAGTGCTCAAATGGAAATGAATATGGTGGCTGAAGGTTATTATGCTACCAAAAGCGCATATCAACTAAACATGAAAAGAGAAAAAAATGCTAAAACTCCAATAATAAATGCTGTTTATGCCATTTTGTATGAAAGCGGAAATGCTAAAGATATTTTTAAAGATCTCACTAATAAATTGGATTAGCACTTAATTTTATTTAAAAAAATAGCTTTATTATTAATTTTATATATTTATATAAACTAAAGTATATGAAATTATCCCACCTTCTTTATGTGTTTTTTTGTTTTATTGGCTTTACATTAACTGCGCAAAAAAACAACTCAAATTCAGTAACTTATAAAAATATAAGTAGTCAAATTAGTCTTGATAAAATTCTAAAACAGAAAAAATCAAACTATATTATTACAAAAGAGCACGTTAGTAGTCTTAGTGGTATTCATCATGTCTATTTGAGACAAAGCCTTAACAACCTTGAAATTTACGGAACCGAGTCAAGCATTCATTATGATCGAAATGGAGATATATTTAAAGAGCATAATAAATTTATTGATAGTATTTCTATTAAAAAAATAGATAATGATTCTCAAATAATTAATGCTAGACAAGCGATTATCTCTGTTGCAAATCAAATGAATTATAAAATCTCTAATCTGAAACTATTAGAGTTAAAAAAAGGAATAAATCAAAAATCACTATATAATAAAGCAGACATTTCAAGTGAAAACATTCCCGTTAGACTTATGTACTACCATAGAAAAGGTAAAAAATTATTAAAAATATGGGAGCTATCTATTGCAGAAGTAAATAGCTCAGATTGGTGGAATTTTAGAGTAAATGCAACTACTGGACAAATTATCGATAAAGATAATTGGACAATTTCTTGCAATATAATGGAAAGTCATTCTTGTCACGAATCAGAAGAAAAAAATATAAACCAAATAGGTCCAGTCGAAGAAAAAAACTTAACTCAAAATATCGCCTCAATCCTGCCGGGCAGTTATAATGTTTATGCAATGCCAGTAGAATCCCCAAATCACGGATCCAGAACAATTGAAACAAATCCAGAAAACTTAATAGCTTCACCTTTTGGTTGGCATGACACAAATGGTAGTACAGGTGCTGAATATACCAGTACAAAAGGAAATAATGTAGATGCTTATGAAGATGGAGATAATCCAGGTTACAGAGCTGAAGGAGGACCAGGTTTGACATTTAATTTTCCGGTAAATACTACTTACTCAAATGGAGATCAATCAGAAGACGCAGTAATTACTAACCTTTTTTATTGGAATAATATCATACATGATGTAATTTATCAGTATGGTTTTGATGAAGCAAGTGGTAATTTTCAAGAAAATAATTATGGTAATGGTGGTCTAGGAAGCGACTCTGTAAATGCGGAAGCACAAGATGGAAGCGGGTCTTGTAATGCAAATTTTGCAACACCTCCTGATGGTTCTAATCCAAGAATGCAAATGTATGTTTGCGGAAACAGAGATGGAGATCTTGATAATTTAGTTATCATCCATGAATATGCGCATGGAATCTCTCTCAGACTTAGTAATCTTGGAGGACAAGAACAAATGGGAGAAGGATGGAGTGATTATTATGGATTAATGTGGACAATGGAAAATGGAGATAATGGAAGTGACTCAAGGGGAGTAGGAACTTGGTTAATTGGTCAAGGCCCAAATGGTGGAGGAGTAAGACAATACCCTTATAGCACTGATTTTATTATAAATCCTCATACATATGATGATATAAAAAATGCGGCAGTACCCCACGGTGTTGGATCGGTATTTGCAATGATGTTATGGGAAATGACTTGGGAACTAATTGATGTTTATGGATTTGATCCTGATTTTTATAATGGAACTGGTGGTAATAATATGGCAGTAGCACTAGTAACAGAAGCGCTAAAATTACAACCTAGTCAGCCAGGATTTGTTGACGGTCGTGACGCTATACTAGCAGCAGATGTAGCTTTATTTGGAGGGGCTAATCAATGTGCTATATGGCAATCTTTTGCTAGAAGAGGTCTCGGCTATAGTGCCAATCAAGGAAGTTCTAGTAGTAACCAAGATGGAACCGAAAGTTTTGATTTACCTCCAGATTGTTCAACAGCATACATCGTTCTGACTTGTCCAAATGATCTTGACGGAATAGTATGTGGTGACGACATATCCCCTTCAGCTACAGGTATGGCAACTGCTTTTTCATCGTGTGATCCAAATCCTATTATTACGTTTCAAGATACCATGATTGTTAATAATTGTGGAAATACAGGTGTTCTTAGTAGAATATGGACTGCGACTGATAACTGTGGAAGCCCCCCGGTCAGTTGTGAACAAGAAATTGTTATTGGTGATTATACAGCACCCTCTATTGATATAGTTGCCAATGATAATATTGTAGAATGTAATGGTACTGGTAATACGTCAGAACTAAATACTTGGTTAGCAAACAATGGTGGTGCTATTGCGTCAGATTCTTGTTCAGCCATAACTTGGACTAATGACTTTACAATATTAAATAATGATGTTTGTGGATCCTTAACAACGGTTACTTTCATTGCAACAGACGAATGTGGAAATGCTAGTACTACTTCTGCTGATTTCATTATTGAAGATACAACAGCACCTGTAATCGGTTGTCCTGGTGATGTCATTGCAGTGACTGAAGATGGTGATTGTGGCGCTATTGTAAATTTCCAACCTGCAGTAGCTATTGATAATTGTGGTTCGGCCTTTACTTACCAAACAGGTGGTTTAGGAAGTGGATCGGTTTTCCCAGTGGGTGATACCCTTATTGAGTATACTGCACAAGATGATTGTGGAAATTTAGCTACCTGTACCTTTACCGTAACGGTAATCGATGACGATGCACCAGTGGCAATTTGTCAAGACATAACGGTAATCTTAGACGATACTGGTAATGCAACGATTACTGCCGATCAACTTAATTTTGGATCGAATGATAATTGTGGCGTGGAAAGTTTAGCTATCAATGTGAATACTTTTGACTGTTCGAATGTAGGTGCTAATCAAGTAACCCTAACAGTAACGGATATCCATGGCAATACAGCTACTTGTGTTGCTAGCGTAACCGTCTTAGATAATACGGCTCCAATTGCAGTTTGTCAAGACATTACCCTAGAATTAGGCGATGATGGTACGGTGACTATTGATCCATTAGCTATTGATGGTGGATCTAGTGATGCTTGTGGTATAGCTTCTTACGAGCTTGATATGGATACTCTTGATTGTAGTAATCTAGGAAATACCGCAGTGATTCTTACCGTAACGGATGTAAATGGAAACCAGAGTTCTTGTTCAGCTATAGTTACCTTAGAAGATAATACTCCTCCGGTATTAGTATGTAATGATACTACCGTTGAGCTAAATCAAGATGGAGTGGCCTTTATTACCCCATCGTTGGTAGCAGATATTGATGATAATTGTGGAACGGGCGCAGTGACCGTTGACGTGCAAGAAGTTTCTTGTGCAGATATTGGAACGCCAGTAACGGTTAATGTATTTGCGAATGATGGCAATGGAAACTCAGCGGTTTGTTCGGCTGTTGTAACAGTAGTTGACTTATTAGCACCAGAAATAGTATGTCCTGATAACCAGGTAGTAAATCTGGGTCCTGATGGTACGTATACCCTAGGAGATTACATCGGCGATGGCAGTGCAACGGCTACCGATAACTGTACCGATCCTGTTACTATATTTACTCAAGATCCAGTAGCTGGTACTATATTAGGTTTTGGAACGCAAGTGATTACTTTCACTGCCGAGGATCAATATGGAAACGTTTCTACTTGTAGTTTTGAGTTGGATATTCAGGAGATATTAGGTGCAGGTGATGTCGAAGATTTTACTTCTTTAGTATTGTATCCAAACCCTGCCGATGGCAAAGTAAACTTAAGTAACCCAAGACAGATTGACTTGAAAAACGTAACGATCTACGATCTTACGGGTCGAATCGTTCATAAGGTAGACTTAAGTACTATGGGATCTGAAATTACAATTGATATTGCTAACCTTGCCAATGCTATCTATATGGTAGTAATCAGAGGAGATCAACGAATTTCTACCAAACAATTAATAGTCAATAACTACTAATTGGATTAATTTCTAAATAAATAAAAATCCCCCTCCTAGAAGAGGGGGATTTTTTGTTTTATTTTATTTAAATTGAGGGAATAGTTTAGTAGATTTATAAACTTAAATAAATAAACATGTCTGATCAAAAACGCCTATTTCTTGTTGATGCCTTCGCGCTGATTTTTAGAGGTTATTATGCCTTTATTAAAAATCCAAGAATCAACTCGAAAGGTGTTGACACCTCTGCCATTATGGGTTTTATGAACTCTCTTTTGGATGTAATAAAAAGAGAACGCCCGGATCATTTGGCAGTTTGTTTTGATAAAGGAGGAAGTAAAGCAAGAGTTGAAGCTTATCCGGCTTATAAAGCCAATAGAGATGAAACTCCAGATGCTATTAAAGTTGCTGTTCCTTATATTTATGATATTCTAAAGGCCATGCATATCCCTATTATGGTAAAGGAAGGCTTTGAAGCTGATGATGTCATTGGAACACTCGCTAAAAAGGCAGAAAAAGAAGGTTATAAAACCTTTATGGTAACTCCTGACAAAGATTTTGCGCAATTAGTTTCTGATAACATATTTATGTATCGTCCAATGTTTGGAGGTGGTTATGAAACATGGGGAATCCCTGAGGTACAGAAAAAATTTGATATTGAACGTCCAGAGCAGGTTATCGATTATTTAGGTATGGTAGGCGATACCGCTGACAATATTCCTGGATTACCGGGTGTTGGAGACAAAACCGCTAAAAAATTTCTTGCTGCTTATGGAAGCATGGAGGGGCTATTAGAAAACACCCAGGAACTTAAGGGTAAAATGAAAGAAAAAATCGAGGAAAACAAAAGCTTAGGAGTTCTATCTAAACAATTAGCAACTATTATGTTGGATGTCCCCGTTGAGTTTCATGAACAAAATTTTGAAATGTCTCAACCAAATATGAAAGCTGTAACAGCTCTTTTTCAAGAGCTGGAGTTTAGACGGTTAATCGATAATTTCACTAAAACATTTACTAAAACAGTTTCAACAGTAAATGAGCAAATTACTAAGGAGGTTAAATCTTCAATAAAAAAAAGCGAGCCATCTTCGGCGGGTCACGGACAATTTTCTCTTTTTGGAGGTGACGGAGAACCCACGGAAAACACACTTGACACTACTAGAAAAAGTATAGTCAATACCGAGCATTTTTATCAGACCGTTCAACCAGGTATGGGAACGAAATTATTTATTCAAAATTTATTGAAACAAAAATCGGTATGTTTTGATACTGAAACTACAGGGCTGAATCCAATTACAGCAGAATTGGTTGGTATCGCGTTTTCTTGGGAAGTAGGAAAAGGATTTTATCTTTCTTTTCCAGAGAATCTTAGCGAGGCACAAGATTTAATAGAAATTCTTAGACCTTTCTTTGAAGACGAATCGATTCAGAAAATAGGACAGAATTTAAAATACGATATTAAAGTCTTATCAAAATACAATATATCTGTTCAAGGAAAATTATTCGACACCATGCTAGCCCATTACCTAATCAATCCAGATATGAGGCATAACATGGAAGTACTAGCCGAAACCTATTTAAATTATACACCAATTTCAATAGTTGAACTCATTGGTAAAAAAGGAAAAAATCAACTTTCTATGCGAGATATTTCCTTGGAAAAAATTACTGAATACGCTGTTGAAGATGCAGATATTACCCTTCAATTAAAAAAACATTTTGAAAAAGAATTAAAGGAAGCAAATACACAAAAACTATTTGATGAAATTGAAATTCCTTTACTACGTGTTTTGGCAGAAATGGAATTAGAGGGAATTAATTTAGATGTCCCCTTTTTAAATGAATTGGCAAAAGATTTAGATAAAGATATCGCTCAACTGGTTTCAAAAATTTATGAATTAGCAGGCGAGGAGTTTAATATTGCTTCCCCAAAACAATTAGGAATTGTTCTTTTTGAAAAAATGGAATTAGTTGATAAACCAAAAAAAACTAAAACAGGACAATACTCTACCGCTGAAGATGTTCTCTCTTACCTAGCAAAAGAGCATGAAATTGTAAAATATATTCTTAAGTATCGGGGACTCGCCAAACTAAAAAGTACTTATATAGATACCTTACCTATGCAAGTAGAACCAACAACAGGAAGAGTACATACCGATTATATGCAGACAGTCGCAGCAACTGGAAGATTAAGTAGTAATAATCCTAATCTACAAAATATCCCTATTCGAACAGAAAGAGGAAGACAAGTTAGAAAAGCTTTTATTCCAAAAAACAAGGATTACGTGTTACTTGCAGCTGATTACTCTCAAATAGAATTAAGGATTATAGCAGCTTTAAGCGAGGAAAACAACATGATTGAAGCCTTCGCTCAGGGAGAAGATATTCACGCATCCACGGCTGCAAGAGTATTTAATGTTGACTTAAACGAAGTAAGTAAAGAACAACGAAGCAATGCTAAAACAGTCAATTTTGGAATTATTTACGGAGTGTCGGCATTTGGATTAAGTAATCAAACAGATTTATCTCGTTCAGAAGCCAAAGAGTTAATTGAAACCTATTATACGTCGTATCCAAAACTTAAAAGTTTTATGAGTAAACAAGTTGATTTTGCTCGTGATAATGGATATGTTCAAACTGTTTTAAATAGGCGTAGGTATTTAAATGCTATCAATGCATCAAATGCAATTGTCCGAGGTGCTGCCGAACGGAATGCTATTAACGCCCCCATACAAGGGAGTGCTGCAGATATTATAAAAATTGCAATGATTCATATTCAACAGAAACTAAATGCAGAAAATTATAAAAGCAAAATGTTACTTCAAGTCCACGATGAATTGGTTTTTGATGTTTTTAAACCTGAATTAGAAAAACTTAAATCACTCATAAAATTTGAAATGGAAAATGCCTTTAAGCTATCTGTAAACTTAGAGGTAGATATGGGGATGGGAGATAATTGGCTAGAAGCTCATTAAAATATTATTCACGTCTACGGGTGAAATTAATTAAAGTATAAATTATTCATGTTACAGTTGTAAAAATTAGATTTAATTTAATATTTTTAAATAAAAAAATTGACTCTTTTAAAACCCATATTATACTTTTCGCTCTTTAAGTATCCTTTAACCGAAGAAGAGATATTTAACTTTTCTAAAGCCGAATCAAAAGAGCAAATTAAATTAGATTTAATTGAGTTGGTAAACGACGATATAATTTATAAAATTGATGACTTTTACTTAACTGAAAATAATGAAACACTTATTAAAAGAAGACTTGAAGGAAATAAAATGGCTAAAAATATATACCAAAAAGCCTTAACTGTTTCTCGATTAATTTCTAAATTTCCTTATGTAGAGGGTGTGGGGATTTCAGGCTCTTTATCCAAGGGTTATTATGATGATGATGGAGATATTGATTTTTTTATTATTACGAGCCCAAAGCGATTATGGATTGCTAGAACCTTTCTTATTCTTTATAAAAAATTATTTTTATTAAATTCTAGAAAGTATTTCTGTGTTAATTATTTTATCAGCTCCAATGCGCTAGAGATTGAAGAAAAAAATATATTTACCGCAACCGAGTTGACAACGTTACTTCCTATGTTCGGTAACGGTAGTTTCCATAAATTTTACGAAAAAAATAAATGGGTAGAAAATTATTTGCCAAATAAAACTGTTACAGAAGGCTTATCAAAACTAAATTTGGTCAAAAAACCAACGGTCACAAAAATTACTGAATATTTTTTAGATTCGAAAATAGGAGATTGGCTTGACGCTGCTTTTTTAAGAATAACATACCATAAATGGAAAATTAAATTTAATCATTTAGAAGAAAGGCAATTTAACGTGGCGATGAAGTCCACAAAAAATATATCGAAACATCATCCTTTAAATTTTCAACGAAAAGTAATTGATCGCCTAAACAATAGGTACGACGAATTAAGAGAAAAACATAATATTCACATCGCTAAAGAAAATGCTTGATATTCTTTTTTCACATTCCTACTATTATCCGTTGGATCAAAAACAATGGAATAATAAAACTCCTTATCCTCCTTTAGGAACTATATACGCTGCATCATTATTAAGAAAGAGTGGTTTTTCAGTCTCCCTTTTTGATACTAACTTAAGAGATAATCCCTTTGAAATTGAAAAAGAAATTCAGGATCAAAAGCCCTCTTTTTTAGTTATTTATGATGATGGATTTAATTATTTAACAAAAATGTGTCTTACCAATATGCGAGAGGCTGCTTTTGATATGATTGCCATCGGAAAAAAGCACAACTGTATCGTAATCGTAAATAGCTCAGACAGTACAGATCACTATAAAAAATATTTGAACAAAGGAGCTGATTATGTCCTATTGGGTGAAGGAGAAATTTCGTTAAAAGAATTGGTGCTTAAACTAGGAAACAACGAGCAAATCGATTTGTTAAAAGGAATCGTATATAAGAATGATCTTGATTATACGATCAATCCAAAAAGGGAAGTTTTAAAAGATTTAGATGAACTGCCCATGCCTGCTTGGGATTTAATTGATATTAATGCATACAAAGCGGTATGGGCTAAAAGCGGAAAAAATTTCACTTTAAATATTGCAACCACAAGAGGATGTCCTTATAAATGCAATTGGTGTGCGAAACCTATTTATGGAGTTCGATATAATTCACATTCACCAGAATACATTACCAAATTAATCGCTACCCTGAAAGAAAATTACAGCGTTACTAATTTTTGGATGTGTGACGATATTTTTGGGTTAAAACCCAAATGGGTTCAAAATTTTAATACCGCATTAAAAGAAGCAGAATTAAAAATAGTATATACAATACAAAGTCGAGTTGATTTATTACTGAAAGAAGATACTATAGATGCATTAGCAGAAAGTGGTTTAAAAGAGGTTTGGGTTGGAGCTGAAAGTGGTTCTCAAAAAATATTGGATGCAATGGATAAAGGCACACAATTAAATCAAATTTATAAAGCGACTCAGTTATTAAAACTAAAAAACATCAAAGTGGCCTTCTTTATTCAATTTGGTTATTTGAACGAAACTAAAGATGATATTTCCAAAACAATTGAAATGATTAAAGAACTGCAACCAGATAATATTGGAGTTTCTGTATCCTACCCATTGCCAGGAACTAAGTTCTATGAAATGGTGAAAGATGATCTAAAATTTAAATCAAATTGGAAAGATTCTGACGATTTAGCGATGATGTTTCAAGGAACTTTTAATTCAAGATTTTATAAAAAGCTACACCGATATGTTCATAAAGAATATAGAAAAAGTCAGGCAATTTCCAACTTTCATCAACTTCTCAAAAATCCTTTTTCAATTTCAAAAAACAAAGTGCGTTCACTTCTTTTATATTTTTATTATGCCCCGTCCTCTTTATTGGATAAAATAATACTGGATAAAATGAAACATACCCATGAAAGCTAATTTTGATCATCACGCAATAAATTACGATGCGTATTTTTCCAATTCATTAATTGGAAAAGCGCAACGGGAACGTGTTCACTATTTTTTAAACAAACAACTTGAAAAGAAGAAAAAAAACCTGCGGGTGCTAGAAATTAATTGCGGTACCGGAATCGATGCCGATTGGTTGGCTAAAAAAGGTCATTTTGTTATTGCTTCTGATATTTCCTCTAAAATGATCGAAATTGCAAAAAATAAGTATGATCATTCAAATTTAATTTTTAAGCAATTGGACCTCCAGACTATTCACACAGAAATCTTTAAGGAAAAATTTGATTTACTTTTTTCTAATTTTGGAGGATTAAATTGTTTGTCAAAACAAGACCTAAAAAAATTTCTGAATAATTCAAAATCAATTCTAAAACCACAAGGGATGTTAGCTCTTGTAATTATGCCTAAATATTGTATTTGGGAACAGCTTTATTTTTTTTTAAAAGGGGATTTTAAAAAAATGAAAAGGAGAAATACAAATAAAGCCTTAGTATCTAGTGTTGATGGCATACAAATTCCTACGTGGTATTACAATTATCAGCAACTAGTTAATTTGCTATCTGAGCAATATAAAATAGTATCTTTAAATCCAATTGGAATTGCGATCCCACCTTCTTATTTAAATCCTTTTTTTAAAAATAAAAAATTCCTTTTTGAGATCATAAAGTGGAAAGAAAAATTATTAAAACATCGAATGTGGGCAAATTTATCGGATCATTACTTAATTGTACTTCAAAAAAAATAATCAAATGAGTATTGTTTTAACACATGGTTATTATCTAAATAAAGATCCAAAGGAGGCAAGTATAATGAAGCCATACGCCCCTCTTGGTTTATTGTACCTATCAAGTTATTTAAATCAAGAAAAAATTAAAAATCACGTTTTCGATTCCACCTTTTCAAATCAGGAAACTCAATTAGATTTTATAGCACGAGAAAAACCCTTAGTAGTTGCAATCTATACTAATTTAATGACCAAAATAACGGTAATTAAGTTAATTAAATTATTGATAGCTGATTCTAAATATGGATTTCCAAAAATAATTTTAGGGGGTCCCGATGTGACCTTTAATATTCAAAATTATTTAGATACTGGAGCTCATTTTTTAATTATTGGTGAGGGGGAACAAACCATAGCTGAGTTATACCAGTCTATTCAACAAAATTCGGAATATAGTTCTATTACCGGAATTGCTTACAAAGAAAATAATTCGGTGATAAAAACACCGCCAAGAATAAAAATTAAAGATCTCAGTCAACTTCCTCTTCCCAACAGAGAAGGTGTCAATATTCAAAAATATTTAGATACTTGGAAAACTAATCATGGTAAAAGTTCTATGACTATTAGTACTCAAAGAGGATGCCCTTATACCTGTAAATGGTGTAGTACTGCTGTATACGGACAAAGTTACAGAAGAAGACCTGCTAAATTAGTGGTGGAAGAGATGCGTATGCTTCAAAAACAATACAATCCTGACTCCATCTGGTTTGTTGACGATGTTTTTACGGTCAGTCATAAATGGATGGAAGAATTTTGTAATGAAGTAACTAAACAAAAGGTTTTGATCCCTTTTGAATGTATCACAAGAGCTGAAAGATTAAATGATAAAGTTCTTGAACAATTAAAACAAACAGGTTGTTATCGTATTTGGATTGGAGCCGAAAGTGGTTCTCAAAAAATTATAGATGCTATGGATCGTAGGGTAGATGTTAGTACTGTGAAAAATGCCATTAGAGAAACTAACAAAAAAGGAATTGAGTCAGGAACCTTTATCATGCTTGGATACCCTAACGAGACTGAAGACGATATTTATAAAACCATTAACTATCTTAAAGAAGCCAACCCAAAATACTTTACCATTACGTTGGCCTACCCAATAAAAGGGACTTCCTTATATTCAGATATTGAAGATAAGATAACAAAACAGCCTGCCTGGGAAACCTCAACAGACAGAGATATTGATTTTAAAAGAACGTATTCAAGAAAGTATTATGATCATGCTATCAGAAAAGTAGTGAATGAAGTTAATTATCATAAAGAACTATTAAAGGGCAAAAACAAAAGCTATTATAAGGCTGCCAAATTAAAAATAAAGTCATGGTTAGCTGGTAGCTTAATGATGGTAAGTAAATAATGAAAAAGACCGTAATTATAATATTAATTTTATTGACTTCGTGTACCAATTCAACCTACAATGATATTGTAGAGCAGGATTTTTCGCTAACACTTAAATGGAACAAGAGTTACGAGGAAGACACCATAAGTAACGCAATTATTGGTTTGCAATGGTGCCTGTCCTATCTTGGAGCTTCACTCCCAATTACTGAAAATGGTATTCAAAATCAAAATCCATTTATAACTTTAAAAATAAATAAATTAGGTTTTAATGTCGATGCGTTAGAAAAACTCAAGCGCCTAAATACTGTTATTAAAGCAACTGAAGAATATCAAATTACTTCAGCTATTGATCTGGGTAGGTATGTAAGTCTATTAATAGGTTCTTCTGAACATTATTATGAAATAACAGGGGTCCCGTTTTTACTTTCCGATTTATCCACTTCTTATGAACTTAAGAACCTGGGCGGTTATGTTAATAATTCTAGTGTTTCGTATGAAAATCGAATTATTAGATTTTCTGAACAAGATGGTTTTAACCAGTTGTTTTTATGCTCAGAAATTAGTCCGGAGTCTGAAGAGATTTTAGAGTATGAAACCCTTGATTTAATGCAAAATGGTCAAGTTAGATTTGGTATTTACAACAAAGATGGTTTTCGAATTTCAAACTCCGATCCTCAACATAGCAATGCGGGAAAACCTGCTAAATGTATTTGGTGTCACGAATCTGAAATTCAACCATTATTTAATATACAAGATAATTATGATGGGTTTATCCCCTATTTAGACTTTAAAGATTTATTGCTAGATTTTAAAGTGACACATAGAAATTTACAAAATTCTTTAGTAGATGGAGTTGATTTTCAGGAATCTTTACAGCATATACAAACAGAATTACTTTACATATCTTTTATGGAGCCATCTGCAAAGCGCTTAAGTATAGAATGGAGTATTAATATCAATGAAATTGAAAATTTATTAGACGGAATTCCAACACACAATTATGATGAATTCCCTTTTCTCGGGGATCTTTATTTCAGAGAAGAGATTGATCAATATGCCCCTTTTTCAGGATTACCAGTTTCAAGCAGTGTTCGGGAAAAGTCAAATAGAGAAGTTAATTATTTGAATTAAAATGATTAATAAAAAGAAAATAATAGTCATACTTCCAGCCTATAATGCTGAAAAAACTCTTGAAAAAACATTTAGTGAAATTCCGTTTGATATTGTTGACGACATAATTTTAACAGATGATTTTAGCAGTGACCATACTGTTTCAATAGCCAAAAAATTAGGGATTCAGCACATTATAGAACACAAAGACAATTTGGGTTATGGAGCTAATCAAAAGTCCTGTTATCAAAAAGCGTTAGAGCTAGACGGCGATATTATCGTGATGCTACATCCAGATTATCAATACGATCCAAAATTAATACCTACTATGTGTTCTTTAATTGCTAGTGGAGTTTTTAAGGTTGTACTGGGATCTAGAATTATAGGAAAAAGTGCATTAAAAGGTGGAATGCCTATTTATAAATATCTTTCTAACAGAGCTTTAACATTCGTTCAAAACTTATTAATGGGACAAAAACTATCAGAATACCACACGGGATACCGATGCTTTCATGCGGAAATATTAAAAAATATTCCTTTTCAGGCTAATTCTGACGACTTTATTTTTGACAATCAAGTTTTGGCTCAAATTTGTTATCATGGAATCGAAATAGGCGAAATTTCCTGCCCGGCTAATTATGAAAAAGATTCTTCTTCAATTAATTTTTCGAGAAGTGTAAAATATGGTTTGGGTGTTTTAATTGTTTCTATAAAATATTTTTTACAGAAAATGGGATTTCGATTTAGTTTGTTTAAAAGTTAATGTTGGTTACTCCACTTTTCTTTTTGATTTATAATATGCTTTTCGGTAAAAAAATGTCTTGCATATTTTGAATGGTATAACAAATCTAAATATTCTTTAGAAAACTTTGTTTGCTTTTTAAAATTGCTATTTAACAAAGCATATTCTTTTGAAGATGATAAATTTCTGTTTTTAAGTTTGAATGATTTCAAATTACAAAAATCCTTTATTAGATTTTCTTTTATGGAGTCTTTTAAACCACTGCTAATTAAGAGGAGTTCAATCGCACCGGTTTTAAGAATAGAATATCCTTTTTTTTTATCAAATTTATAATCATAAATATTAATGTTTGTTGCGTCAAAAAATTGATCATCAAACCAATTTAAAGGGAATTCATGATTAAGATTTTCGTCATAATATTCTTTTAATTTTTTTAAACTACCATTATAATCATTAGGTTTTGTACCTGTGTATAATTTAAATGCATCAAAAAAAGCTGAAATATTTCTTTCCAATGGATCTCTAAATAAGCATACTATTTTAAAAGGTCGTTTTTGAGTGATAATTTTTTTATTGATCAGAAAAACAGGTGTTTTACTACCCGGATATACCTTGTTTTGAAAGCACAGTTGAATCCCTTTTTTAATTTCTATTTCATTGAGAGAATGAACGTGAAATATCGCATTTTTAAAGAGTCTTTTTTTTAATGAAAAATAAACACTTAAAGACCCTACCTTGGCCATCGTGAAAACAAGAATTGGTTTCTTTTTAGGGAATAGAAACAATTTTATTTTTTCTAGCCCTAACAATATCGAATCTTTTATGAAGTATTTAATGAATTGCTTCAATGTTAATTTTTTTTAGGGTAAAAGCCCCTCTTCTAGAATGATGATCGGTCAAGTAATATAATTCTTTATTATTAACCAAAACAGGCTTTTTCTTTAAAGAATAATCTTCTAAAATAAGCTGGTTTCCTAATTTTATTTGATTACCAACTACCTCTGAAATATTTTCATTAAATGAAGAAATCGGTATGTTTAAATTAATGGTTTGGTTTCCTTTTTTTCCTAGAGTTTTTACATATAAAGACCCTTCGTTTTCAAAATAATCATAAATCAAAAAATACTCTTTTTCTTTTAAAACATAGGCAGATATACTTTTTTTAGGTTCTTTAAATATCTCTAAATGAAGCGGTAATAAAACAACTAAAGCCATGATAAACCATTTATAATCTGGTTTAATTGCAAAGCTACTAAAAAATAAAAAGCTTAATAAAATAGTAAACCATAATCTTAAAAATTTAAAAAATATCGGTAATGGTTCGAGTTGATAAACCGGAATATTACATATGATTAGAATAACTAGAAGAGAAACTATTTTTTTTATGTTTGATATTTTTTGATTTAATAAACAAATCATTGGTATGATCCACAAAATCTGTGCATAGGTAGCTGTCCTGCTTTGTAATAAAAACAAGGCAACCACCCAAAAAGATAAAAGTCTGAAAAGGTTTTTTTTGTTTTTAAAACTAAGTCCAACAGTCAAAGCAATCACACCCGATTTAAATAACCACTTTAATAAAATGTAAACTTGCTCATTATTAAATAATGCATCTGGATTATAATATGAGTCTTCAACAAATAAGGTTTTAAAAAAAACATCCATAGACTGTGCATTGTAACGAAAGTCAACAGAACTATTGTTTTGTATTGCATTGGGTAATATTTCCAGTAGGTAAGTTTCCCAAATAGGGACTCCTGAAATAACTATTGAAAAACTTATTAAAATAAGTGAAGAGATTATTCCAACCATTATTGCTTTCCAATTTTTATAAAACAATAATGCGACTCCATAAAAAACTGGGAATATCTTCAATAAAACTGCAATACTGATTAGGCTTACTCCGAGTTTTTCTTTTTTATTTTCAATGGATAAGAATCCAAATACAACTAAAGCAAAAATTAAAAAATAAGATTGTCCAAATAATATTCCGTTACGAATGGGAACAAAAAAAAGGATGGGTAAAAAAAATAAAATCTCATATCGTTTTTTAAACTTATCTCGTACAAGTAAATAAAGACTACAACTAAATAAAACAATACAAATTAAATTATAAATTGCTTTGGCTATATAAGGGTTTTCTATAAAAGTAAAAGGATAAAAAAATGTAATTGTAAAAGGACTATTTATATAAAAATCTACCAATACATTGGTGTAACCTAAATTCCATATATAACTATTGAACTCATAAATATCAAACAAAAGATTTGATGAAAGTGATTCTCTAATTAATTTTGCGGAAAAATAGCTATTGGAAAAATCATGGATGTTATATGTTAATGATTGAAAAAGAAAATAAAATAACACAAAAAATAGTGGGCCTAAATACAATGTTGGAAACTTATTAAACTTTTTAATTACTTTAGGAAACATAATCAAAATTATTATTTATTATTCAAGAATTAAAATATTATCTCATATTAGCATAAAAAACGAGTCAAATACTAAATGAATCCCTTAAAAAAAGCAAAACATAGGATTAAAGTCATTTCACTTTTTGGCGTAAGTCAAATTTTAAGCATTTTATCTGTTGTTCTTTTATCATTGGTTATCGTTAGATTTAAGTCTGTTGAATTATGGGGAGAATACGCAGAAATATTAATTTGGAGTAACCTATTTTTACTTTTCTTATCGTTTGGGAATAATGATTATTTGCTGAAGACTTTTAGCGAGTTTCCATCAAAAGTAAATCAGAAGTGGCTTAATAATATTTTAGTTAGAAGTTTTTTATTGATTCCTAGTGGGATTTTAATATTTTTTACTCCAGCCTTCTTGGACATAGAGATTTATGTTTTGTTATTGGTACTATTAAAATTTTTGAATCAATCATTTAAATCATTGATAGTTTTCAACAGAAAATTCAAATTAAATATAGGAGTCGAATCGTTTTTTCTAGTGACTCTTTTATTAATGGTAATTCTAGAAATAGAGGTGTTAAATTTAAAGATTTTAATACAACTAATTGTAATCGCACTTACAGTAAAGTTTTTAACTTTTTTGTATTTTTTTATTGGGGACTTTAAGAATACTCGTGTTAATTTTCAATTTAAAGAGTTGAAAAAGTCTTTACCATTTTTTATTCCTCTTGCTATAGGGACATTAAGGTCAAGAGTAGATACCTATTATGGAGCTTTATTTTTCAACTTTACCTTACTCAGCAAATACCAAATGTTAATTAGTTTTTTAGCATTATCACAAATGGCAAGTGCCTTTTTTATTACTCCCTATCTTAAAAATTATTATCGGTTTAAAAACCAAAAAATAAAAGATATTCAAAAAAAATTCTTTTTTTACGGTTGGGGATTTGCTTTTTTTGCTACATTAATAATTTCTCTTGTTTTAAATTACTTATATCGGTTTACCTTCTCAAAATTACAGTATGGCTTAGCTTTTTTATTTATAGTTCCCTTATTTTTAAATATTCTATTGGTAAATGAATATTATAAAAAAAATCACCAAATAAAAATAGCTCATTTCACTTCTTTAATTTTAATCTTCCAATTATTCGCTGGATATTTTTTAATAAAATATTGGAATATAACAGGAGCCCTACTATTGAAAGTTCTTGGACAATGGGCTATTGTTGTTTTATTGTGGTTTTGGATAAAAAAAACTAAGAATTGAAAAATTTTATTAAAAAAATACTAATTCAGATATGGAAACCATTTAGACCTGATAAAGGCCAACGTTTCCTATTTATCATGGGGCATCCAAGAAGTGGCAGTTCCTTATTAATGCATGTTTTATCAGATCATAATAAAATTATTGGATTTGGTGAATATTTTATTAAGTATCAAAATTTTGAAAGCCTAATAAAATCTGAATTTGACATAAGAAGAAAATCACGTCAATTATTTAAAAAATGCAAGTATATTGTAAATCAAGTTAATCATGGCTCTGTCACTCCAAATAGAAATGTTATTATTCCTAATAGCAACAAACATATCATTTTGATACGAAACCCTCAAGATACAATCTCAAGTATCATAAACTTATCTAATAATAAAAATATGCCGATGAGCCAGGAAACAGTTACTAGTATTTACATGGATAGGCTGAGTTATTTAATAGACTTTATATCCTTATTAAAACCTTCCAATTGGTTTTTTATTGACTACGATGAATTAATAGAAAAACCAGATGAGGTATTAAATAATTTATCAGTTTTTCTAAGCTTAAACAATCCTCTAAAAAAAGAATACCAGCTAAAAAAGTATACTCAAAAATGGGGGGATCCTTCTTCAAATATAACTAAAGGAACAATATTTAAAACCAATTCTAAAGCTATAACTATTCATGATGATTTATTGGATAATGCAAGTAAAGCATACAAAAATGCTTATCACTTTTTTAAAGAGAAATCATTAAATAATTTTTAAATTGCTAAACTATTTTTTTCTAAATGAACAACCAAATTCTCATATTTAACCCTAAAAGTGCCAATGGTAAACATCGAATTCCAAATTCTATTTTACAAGTGGGAGCCTCTATTTATGGGATTTACGAATTTGTGTTTGTTGATGGAAATTTAGAAAATGATCCTTGGGAGAAAATTGATTCTTATTTTAAAACAGGAAATTTTAAATATTTCTGTAGTACTGTAATGCCCGGACCTCAATTAAGACAAGCCATTCCTTTTACTAAAAAAATAAAGGACAAATATCCAGATTGTATTACTATTTGGGGTGGATATTTTGCTTCCAACCAATACCAGGTTTCCATCTCGTCTGGTTTTGTAGATTATGTTATAAATGGACCTGGCGATGTTGCTTTTCCTTCATTAATAAGGGTTTTAGAGGGTAATAATCATGCTGAAATTTCAACTATAAAAAACTTGATCTTCAAAAATGAAGAAGGTGAAATCATAAAAACAGCAAAAGAAGAACTGTTAGATCAGGATTCGTTGCCGAAATTACCTTATCAACATTTAAATAGTTTTTACAACTTAGAAAACTACTTAAGTAAAACTTTTTTGGGAAGAAATACCTTTAGTTACCATTCTAGTCTAGGCTGTCCTTTCACTTGTTCTTTTTGTGCCGTAGTTCCTATTTATAAGGGTCGTTGGAAAGCAAAATCTGCAGAATCAGTTTATAAAGATGTAAAATATTTTAAGGATACTTATCATATAGAAGCCATAGAGTTTCATGATAATAATTTCTTTACTTCTAGGAAAAGAGTCATCGAATTTTCTGAATTGATTAAAAACGATGGTATCACTTGGTGGGGGGAAGGAAGAATTGACACTATAAACAAATACAGTGATGCCGATTTAATTTTAATGAAAGAAGCTGGTTGTAAGATGATTTTTTTGGGAGCTGAAACTGGTAATGATGAAATCCTAAAACAAATGAATAAAGGAGGAACTCAAACTGGGGAAACCATCAAAGAGTTTGTAAAAAGGTTATATCCAATTGGTATCATCCCAGAACTTTCTTTTGTATTAGGTATGCCTGCTGAAACTCCCGAAAAAGTGATGGCTCAAATAGAATGGGATATTAATTTTATAAAAGAAGTTAAACAAATTAACCCTGATGCTGAAATTATTATTTATTTGTACAGTCCCGTAGCTACCGAGGGATCTGAGTTGTATGAACAAATTCAAAAAGCGGGCTTTAGTTTTCCTAAAAATCTTGAAGATTGGTTAGCTCCAGCTTGGGAAAATTTTGATTTAAGAAAAAATCCACTAACGCCCTGGTTAACTCCAAAAATGGTAGATCGAATTATGAATTTTGAAACAGTTTTAAATGGCTATTATCCAACTGCAACCGATTTTAGAATTAAGGGATTTAAGAGGAGTTTGTTAAGGGGTGTTTCTAAGATTCGATATATAACGGGTTTTTATAAATATCCTTATGAAATAAAAATCATGCATAAAATTTGGAAATATCGTCAACCTGAAACTCAAGGCTTTTACTCTGAATAATGTCAAAGTTAAGAAACATTATAAAACGTATTACACAGCCATTTTTAAAAATCGGTTTAACTTACTATTATAGCAAACCACGAAAATACAACTATCAGGATATTGAAGTTTTGGTACATCCAGAGGTGTTTCCTCCTCATCTAACCTTAAGCACTAAAATATTACTAGATTATATAGTTGAATTAGATTTAAAAAACAAAGCTTTTTTGGAGTTGGGTTGTGGTTCTGGAATTATTTCACTTTTAGCTAGTAAAAAAGGAGCCTTTGTTACCGCTTCAGATATTAATAATATCGCATTAGATCATTTGAAAAAAGCCTCTTTTGAAAATCACCTTAAAGTAGACGTCATTGATTCCGATTTATTTAAAAACTTAAAAAATAAATCCTTCGATTTAATTATAATCAATCCGCCATATTATCCTAAAAAAGCAAAAAACGTAAAAGAAAAAGCTTGGTTTTGTGGTGAAGATTTCGAATATTTTAAAGGTCTATTTAATCAATTACCAAACTTCATAACCAACCACAATCAGGTGAATATGATTCTCTCAGAAGATTGTCAAATCGAAATCATTACTTCGATAGCATCATTAAATAACTTAAAACTAACTTCTGTCTATGAAATTTCAAAAATGGGAGAAACCAATAATATTTTTGAGATAAATCTCAAGTAGTAGAAAAAAATCTACTATTGGTTCATTAAATCTTTTACTAATTTTTATCCAATAAGTTAAAGATTGGCTAAATTTTATAAATGTTATGTGAAACATATTATATTTAAAAAATAATTATCTGTTCAATGCGCTGGTTTTTTTTTATTATAATTTATACTCTGATTGATTTATATGCCTTACAAGCAATCAGAACTCTCACAAAAAATTTCTGGATAACAGGGATTTATTTATTAGTCTCTTTAGTGGTCATCGTTTCATTATATTTTTTATTGAATTCAAATAGTTCAACTCATTTCTCTCAACCTCCAATAAGCTATTTGTTCGGTTTATTTTTGGCGTTAATTATTCCAAAACTACTAGTGATTATTTTTATGTTAGGAGAGGATATAACAAGACTTATATCAGGATTTTATTTTAAAATTTTTACAAATGAGCAAAATTTTTATATCCCATCCAGAAGAAAATTTTTAAGCACACTTGCTTTAGGAGTTGCAGCAATACCTTTTTCCACTTTATTATATGGTATGATTAAAGGGAAATATAACTTTAAAGTATTAAAATATGAATTGGAGTTTACTGACTTGCCGGAGGCATTTGACGGTTTTACGATGACACAAATAAGTGATATTCATAGTGGTAGTTTTGACAATAAAAACAAAATTTCTTATGCTGTAGACTTAATAAACCAACAAGATAGTGATGCTATATTCTTTACTGGAGATTTAGTTAATAACGTTGCTGATGAAATGGATGATTGGAAAGAGTTATTTTCTAATTTAAGTGCGAAAGAAGGTGTTTTTTCTGTTTTAGGAAATCATGATTATGGAGATTATGTTCGTTGGAACAGTAAAGAAGAAAAATTAAAAAACTTAGATAAGCTTAAAAAAATTCAGTCTGAAATGGGTTGGAATTTGTTGTTGAATGAGAATTTTTATATAAAGAGAAAAAATCAAAAAATTGCAATCGTTGGAGTTGAAAACTGGGGTGAAAATGGCTTCAAACAATCAGGAGATTTAGACGTAGCTTGTAAAAACATTAATGATAGTGATTTTAAAGTCTTATTGAGTCATGATCCTTCGCATTGGAAGTCGAGAGTTAAGAATGATGATCGTAATTTTCAATTAACTTTAAGTGGTCATACTCATGGAATGCAGTTCGGTATCGAAATACCAGGTTGGATAAAATGGAGTCCTGTTAAATATAGGTACGAAAACTGGGCAGGTATTTACGAAGAAAAAGGAAGATTTATAAATGTAAATCGTGGATTTGGGTTTTTAGGCTATCCGGGTCGGGTAGGAATCTGGCCAGAGATTACTGTGATAAAGCTCAAAAAAAAGGACTCTAATGCATAATTCCCTGAAAACACTATATTTGCAGAACAGTTTTTTACCAATACTAAGAAATTATGTCAAAATTTGGAGAATTAATTGAAACCCAAGTTCCTGTCTTATTTGATTTTTATACAGACTGGGACGAAGCATCAAAAGAAATGCATCCCGTACTAAGAGATGTTGCGGCTGCTTTAGGCGATAAGGCTAGAGTTATAAAAATTGATGTCGAAAAAAATGAAGAATTATCCAAAGCACTCCGTGTTAAAGGATTACCAACTCTAATGATTTACAAGCAAGGCGAAATGAAATGGCGCCAAAGCGGAGAACAAGACGCTAATACATTAATTGGTCTTGTTAATGAATATGTTTAGATAAACTTCCTAGAATAATACATTACAATCCATTTTTGACACTTCAGTGTTAGTAAAAGTTATTTTAATCTGAAGAGTCTAGCAAATCGTCATTAAAAATTTCTTCCTCCACTTCCAATAAGTCATTTTGGTTATCTGAAAAATTGAATTTTTGAAGATACTCATTAAATTTTTCAGCTTCAACAACGGTATACTCTTGATTGTCAAAAGAAGCCAAGACATCTAACAGCCCTCTGTAGCGCCCTAAATCACTAAATATTTCATCTCCAATAGCCTCTTGTTTATTGTAGCTTAGTTTACTGTAGAAGAATAGATGTTCTTGATAATGTCTAACAACAGATTGGTATACTGCTCGTGCTTTTTCAACTTTATTTATTTGATAGTAATACAGGATAAAAGGCTCTAGCAGGGAATAAAACTCAAAATAATCTACAGGCATTTTTTCCATAGCCAAATCTAGTACGTTTTCTGCTTTATCATTTTGACCTTCTTCAATCAACACATTTGCTAATCTTGAGAGCGTGCTTCTGTAAGTTATTCCATTTCTTCTTGTTTCCACATCATGATAAATAGCTGAATCACCACTATTTCCCCATTTCCAATTCATAACGATGCTGTACATTTTTTCTCCATCTATTCGTCCCATTTCATAGGGATTATTTTTATCTAAAGGAGTTCGAATAGGCACAAGTTTATATAGAACGCCTTCTAATTGTAAAAATTCTTTCATCCAAATATAATCGTCGTCTCCAAAAGCACCTCCACTAAAATAGATAGGACGCTCCCAATTATTATTTGCAATTACATCTAACATTAAGAGTCTGTTTTTATAAATAACATCTCCTTTTAAAGTTATATATATGTTGGGAACTATTTTATCAGCATCTTTAGGATCAACAATTCCGTTTTTCAAAACAGCTTCCTTATCTACAGGAATTTTGATCACTTTGGTTGGGAAAGTATTAACCCACTGTCTACTTTCCAATTCTACTTGTGTTTTTTTACTGTCATTAGCAACAAAATCCATCCAATCTTTAATATTAATAGTATCTTTTCTTGTTTTTTGAAAAAACAGAAAGTCTCTCGAGCCATACTTGTATTTATCATGGCTAAGTTGAGAGGGAATCGGATCGCTATCAAAAGCTTTCTTTTTCATATCGTCAATGTACCAATCGGTCTGAAAAAGACTGGTATTAACAATTCGAACATCTTGCCGGTATTCCTCAATTCCTTGGGCATACCATAATGCAAAGGTGTCATTATCACCGATGGTAAATATAATTGCATTTTCATCACAGGAATCTAAATACATTTTTGCCATAGATTGTGCAGTGTATCTATTAGACCGATCGTGATCGTCCCAGTTTTGTGACCCCATTAAAACAGGAACTGCCAATGCAGTTGAAGCTAAAACAATTGGAACCGCTAATTTTGGTTTTATTTTTTCTTTGACTATTTCAAACAAAGCATATACTCCAAAACCAATCCACATTGCAAAAACATAAAAAGATCCAACTAAAGCATAGTCTCGTTCTCTTGGTTCAAAAGGTCTTTCATTTAAATAAATTTTTAAAGCAAGATCGGA
>ENA-ORDA01000078-ORDA01000078.1-marine-metagenome-genome-assembly--contig:-NODE-78-length-92222-cov-5.165728_pt1 | contig 92222 bp, 82 predicted proteins | sample MGYA00237778_ERZ508506 | MGnify/ENA primary metagenome ERZ508506 (study PRJEB26177, sample SAMN06267891) | marine metagenome | isolation source: Monterey Bay, California, USA | place: Pacific...
TTACGTCCATGCATTCGAAGATGAGCAGATAAATCAAACATATCTAGTTGTACCCAACGTTCACTCAAGCTTAGTGGGGCGCGAAAGAGCATTCAAAGATATAGCGCGTCAACCGGACCTCCACCTGGGGTTCACGCTTTGGCAGTTTGAACCAGGCGCGGGCTTTACACTGAGTGACTATTATACTCCGAAGGATTCCGATCTTTTTGCTGCCAAAGTGGGAAGTGGTGAAGACGATGGAAATTACGAGCTGCAGGAAGGGGTCTATATCAATGAAATCCCTACTATCCTTCCGAATTACTACCATATAAAAGCAACGCGGCTTAACCCTGACGGGGAGTTAATTTTATTCGTGCAACAAGAGCAAGATGGTGGGTCTACTTTTGGTGATTTCTTAAAGACACCCATTGATGAAGAGCAAATTTACACGCTGACCAACGGCAACATTGATAATGAGGACGGCTATCTGGCGCTGCCGTTGACCCCAGTTCAAACATTCTACATTCGTGATGGCAAGCTGGAAGAGACTGAAGAGCCACTTATAGAAGCAGGGTACTTATGGAATTCGCCAGGAATGTTCTTGCAAGATCTAAATGGCGATGGCCATAAGGACATGCTTGGCAAATCGGGTCACAAGAACCGCGGGTCTATTTATATAAATGATGGAAGCGGGAAACTTGTCCAAAAAAGAATTAGCGGAGCGACCCCAGAGATTTGGTTTCACGATCGGCTAGATAACTATAATTATGGGGCCTATCCACTGCACTTAGATTCAGACGACAAGCTAGACCTGATGTTCTGGGAAGCTGGAAGCACCGGACCTTCTCCCGACGGGCCAGGTGAGGTGGTTATTCTGAAAGGCCTTTGGGAGGCATATGAGTTTGACGACTATTCGCCAACAGAGCTGAATACGGATATTGCTAATTGCTACATAAATGAGGGGTGGATGGGAGCTTGCGCCATATTTTAAATGGGATGACCTCACACAGGAGGCCTTAACTCCCTGGCCGCAACAGGACTACAACTGCTAATGGTGTAAGTGCCTCTCGTGTGCAGAAACTGGCCTAAAGTCCCTCATCATTAGGCGGCGCCACTAAAGACGGTCTCAAAGATTTTCAGTGAAGGGCTGGAAAGCCGTCTGAAGATAGAATTAAGAAGGCTTTGAAACATACCGTCAGCAGTCAATGTGGGGTTTGGTTTGCCACATCAGTCCTGGAGCCATGGGCCAGGACGGCAAAGCCCTCTCCGGCCGCCTCCACAGTCGAGCGGATCGTAATCATCACGACCACGCATATAAGAACACTGCTAATTCTTTAGGGCTGCAGCACAGGGGTTTTTCCTCTTGATCCGCTTATACCTCGCTAAAAGTTAATAACAAAAGCAACGCCTTTAAAACTTAATCTAATGACACGCAGAAATATCAAAGGAGACTTGGTGGCTGCAGGCTCATCTGTATCAGCGACAGGCGATAACCCCTTAGAGAATTATCCCTGCAACCCCGCGCTCACCTGATAAACGATGTCGTACTGAGCCAACATCTTGGCGGCAACAGCACAGCGCGCGCTTATCTAGCTCCAGCACACTGGCCCCGTATTCATCACTAATCCTTAGGGGGAGCAACAAGATGAAACCCAGTGAAGCGTTAGCAGCAAACCTAAAGGCCCACTTTAAGCAGAGCGGCATCACTGCCCATACCATTGGTAAAAGCGGTGAGGTTCTGCAAAAAACCGTTGGGTCTTGTCTCACTGGCACAGTGCCCCCGTCTATAAATACCGTACAAGAGGTATGCAGCGCGGTCGGCTTAGATGCCATGATGATTCAGCGTAGGGAATATCGATCCCATCAGATAACACACTCGATTATGGTGGGTCGTATTGCTGATGATCTAATGGAGCTTGATATCGATCAGCTTAAAACCATCAGGGAGATGGTGAAGGGCTTAATGCCCGAACAAGTGAGCCAATACGTCCCAGCTGATCTTGACCTTGGCGGTCACGACAGGTCCGTCAAGGGCTGATATCCGGACCTCAGCGTTGAAGCTTGTGAAGTCGAATTGACCGAGGTCTACTGCAACTGCCGGCTCAGACGGCGCCGCAAAACTTAGTTACACTCTCGCTATGGATTTAATGATCATGGCACTACCTGTATTTGCGCTGTTAATAGTCGCAGAGGCAATCTGGAGCAGTTTGCACGGGCAAAATGCCTATGCGATGAAAGACTTCAGTGCCTCTATGTCGCAGCTCGGTATAAACATCGGAGTGCGCCTTGCCATAGGCGGCACGCTCATAGCATTGCATCTATGGCTTTACCAGTTTCGGGTCTTTGAGGTGCCAGGGGGGCCTTGGGGCTGGCTGCTGACCTTCATCACCATTGACTTCATTTTTTATTGGTACCACCGCGCCCAGCACCGGGTGAGGTTTCTGTGGTGTGCCCATGTGGTACATCACTCCAGCGAACACATGAACCTCGGTACCGCATTGCGGCAGTCTCCTACAGGGCCTTTTACTAAAGCGCTCTTTTACTGGCCTTTGCCGTTACTCGGGTTTGACCCGCTTGTAATCGCCAGTGCTGGTGCAATTGCCACGATCTATGGTTTCTGGACCCATACCGAGGTGATTAACAAACTTTGGGCGCCAATCGAGTGGGTATTTGTGACCCCCTCCTATCACCGCGTTCATCATGGGTCTAATCCTGAGTACGTCGACAAGAACTACGGTAATTTTTTAATTATTTGGGACCGACTGTTTGGCACATTTCAGCCCGAGGTGGCTCAAGTGCAGTATGGCCTGCTGACCAACATCAATACCTATAATCCATTGCGCATCGCGTTTGCCGAGTGGCTCAGATTGTTTCGGCAGTCTCTTTCCGCTCGCTCCGCTGCTCAGCTGTGGCAACTGTGGTTGCTCCCGCCACGGGAGCAGGGCGAGGCCTAGCGTGCCGCAGTTCACATCAGCTTGCGGGTGCTCCGATGTTAGCGCTTCCAACTGCACGAGATTTTTAAAAAATTCGCAGGTAGCCACCGCGACGCTATAGCCTCTCTGGCAGCGAACTCTGGCATTAGCTTCGAGTTGGCGTCGCAGGACCACGACTTCCTTGCCTACAGCTCCAGTAAGCCACCTTATCGCACACCCCAGCCGATGTGGATCTCGGAGGGGGAGGTCGACCCTTAAAAAGACTCGGCTATGTAAGCTATTTAATATGTGTGCGCTGTGATGCCACTAAATTTTAGCGTCAGTAACCGCCTATGGTCTTGGTGGGCAAGCTGTCGGCCACTTGGTCAGGTACGAAGAAGTCCCGAAAAAGGTCGGCGCCAGGTGCAACCGCATATTGATCGAAGTCTGTCACACCCTCTGCACGAAGAACTTCTTCGTCAATGTAGAAATTGCCCGAGCATGCGCCTGAGTCTCGACAAAGTATTGCGTAAGCCGCATCTGCCATAATTGAGACCAATCGACAGCCCTTCACCATCTCATCGTCGCCTAAGACGTTGCGAACGGCTGCAGTATCAATTGCAGTCAGAGGCCAAAGCGAGTTGACCGCAATTTGGTCTGCTGCGAGTTCTTTACTCATTCCTAACGTACAGAGACTCATACCCATTTTGGCAATCGTGTAGGCAACGTGGGGTGCAAACCATTTCGCTTCCATGTCCAGAGGTGGCGCGAGGTTTAAAATGTGAGGGTTGTTACCCTGCTTCAAAAATGGGATACAGGTTTTTGATACCAAAAAAGTCCCGCGCGTATTGATTTCGTTCATCAGGTCGTAGCGCTTCATATCGGTGTCTAAGGTGCCGGTTGGGCTGATGGCGCTGGCGTTATTTATGCAAATATCGATGCCCCCAAACGTATCGACAGTCGCTTGCACCGCGGCCTGTACTTGGTCTTCAAAGCGTATATCGCACAAAACGGGTAGTGCCGTGCCGCCAGCTTCTTCGATCTCCTGGGCAGCGGTGTAAATAGTGCCTGGGAGCTTGGGATGGGGCTCGGCAGTTTTTGCTGCAATCGCAACATTTGCCCCGTCACGTGCGGCACGCTTGGCAATGGCCAGTCCAATACCACGGCTGGCGCCGCTTATAAAAAGTGTTTTTCCTTGCAAGCTCATGGTGGACTCTCTCTGTTTTAGGGGCCAATGTTCGTGCTGATTTTAGAGGTTGGAGGTTATCAGAAAAAGCTGTCCTTAAACGCATTGAATGACTATGGGCTTTCTTCTCAGGTCTAGGGTCGCTTCAAATACGGGGCGATACACCAAGGGTAGAGGCTGCCGGGGCCTAGGGGGTGCGATTACCAGCAGTCATAATTAGCAGGTCTCGGGCGTGGTTTCGGTGGGGCATTGAAAACGGTATTTGCTAGCGAAAACTTAGAGCCAATACCAGTTAAACGTAAAATCTATGGCAAGCAGCTTAGAAAAGAATCAACTATCAGAGGGTGTGCGGTGCCATTTAACGGTAAACTTCCAGAGGCCTAAGTTGAGCGGCATACTTAAGAATCTACACAACCTTGTAGAACTGCATTTGGATATTTTTTAGCCAGCGGCCATGGTTAACTAATGCACACGAAATTCCACGAAGCCCCAGTACCTGGAATACATTAAAGCGGCTAGTTGCTTTCTCCATGGCGCTCAGCCAACGGGGCTGAATATGAAGGACAAGATATGAGTGAATCAACGTCAGTACTGGGGCAAATGGGTTACCCCATGATGTTCGCTTTGTTAGCGGTCGTATTGGTAGCCTCGGGGCTGTTCTACAGCGCCTCGAAAAAATTTGTTCGTTACTTCAAACGCCGACAGGAACAGGACGCCGCAGAAAATTCGGATGGGTAGTTTTCCCACTAAACATCCGCAACTGGTTGTAAACCTCGGCACCGCTCTTTTTATCGCTTGCCGGTTTTTAGAATTAGATAACTTATCTCGCGTAAGTCGTTAGCTGACATGGGTTAAACCCAAATCGGTGCCTATCTGGTCACACTAAGGGCGCTGCTTTGCTACTGAAGCTCAATTCTTGCTGTACAGTGCTTCAAACCCTTTATGGGCAAGCCCTTAGCATTAGGTAAAATTGCCATGTCTACTTTTCGGTTAAGTTCTCTACGGTGCAAGATTCCCAAGTCATTAATAACGGCTCTGGGCTTGATAGTTCTTACCGGCTGCGCCGCACAGCAACAGCCCCCTAGAGATGTCTCCGAAGTATCATCCGTGGATACCGTGCTCTTGTTTGGGCCCAGCACGTCAGATGCCAGCGAAGAGGGTGTCAAAATAACTTATGCACAGGCTTCGATGGGGTTCGACAGTGGTTGTAACCCTAATCAAACCTTCAGCGATGACCTGAACGATTGCGCAAAGCTTCCAAGTGAAGTGAAAACCTTGGCCCTTGATCACTGCGCTAGCTTTGGTTTAAAAGCCATGTTCGTCGGCAACACCACCAATTGGCTGCAGCAGACGGTCTCGAATTTCACCTGCGAGTAACTGCCTTAGGGCCCAGTTCCAGAAAGGCTTCGATAGGACCTTGGTTTGTTCTCGTTTTTTAAATGATTGCGGGCCCTAGTGGCAGTGCTTTAAATCCTCTTGATAGTGTTCTCGAAGATTCCTGTCAGGCCAGACTTTTGAGACCCAATATCCAACCAGTAGTGCAGTCAGAAATGAAGGAGGCATTGTCTCGAGTGCCGCAAAGACTTCGCCCACGCTATGAAGGTCTTGGAGTAAGAACTTACTAGCAATGGTCATGAAAAAACCAGCGAGCATTGAGGCTATAGCCGCGCGCTCTGTAAATCCGGCCCAAAATAGTGAAAGAATCATCATGGGGCAGAAGGTTGCAGCTATGCCCGACCAGCCAAAAATGGCAAACCAAAATATCGTCCTATCGGGTGAGCTGATTGCAACGGTTACGGCAATGAGTAGCGCTGCCAGCGCCAGCCCGAGTGTTATTAGTCGGCATAATCGCGCGGCCTGAGCATCTTCCATCGTTGGATTGTAGATTTGCCCGTAAAGGTCGTGGGTTATTGAGCCTGCGGCCATTACGATGAGCGATGATACGGTGGACATAATGGCAGACAGAACGGCCGCTACGTAAAGGCCGACGATCCAGGGTGGAAAGGTGTATTCAACGAGTTCTGGCAGCACGTTCTGAGCCCCATTGCCCAGCACAGACTCCGGGTCCACTCCGTTTTCGGTGAAAATATAGCGCCCCAGTATGCCAATTGTGACCGCCGAGAAATCGACCAGGAGGGTGAAGACTAACGCCACCCATTTACCGCGGTTAATTTGTTTATCGCTCCTTATGGCAATCAAGCGGGCAAATACCTGCGGAGACCCCAAAAACCCGAGGCCTATGAGCGCCATACCCAACACAGCGGCAATGTTGAGCAGGGTTGGCCCTCCCGCGCCCCAGACAGTAACGAGTCCCGGGTCAATGGTGGCAAGTCCCGCATAGATGGACTCTGCATGGGTTAAAGTAAGTATGGCTACAGTCGGGAGTAGCATGAGGCAGGCTAGCATTACGGCGCCTTGCAACATATCGGTCCAGGCAGCCGCCAGAAAGCCGCCTGCCAAACAATAAATAGTGACAATACTAAAGCCGAATATGGCGCCTGTTAGGTAGGGCCAGTCAAGAAAGGTTTCGAAGGCAGAACCCGTTGCATCGATTTGGGCAGCAATATAAATCAAAACGAATAGGCAAAGACTTAGCGCAGCAATCACACGTAACAGGTGAGTTTTGCATCGGAACCGCGTGACTAAATAATCGATAACTGTCATAGAATCATAGCGATCGGTTAAGCGCTTAAAGCGTCCAGCCATAAAAAACCACATGACAAGTACGCCCAGTAACTCTCCCAGCACAACCCAGTAGGCAGAAAAGCCAATCATGGCTCCCATGCCGGTTAGCCCCAGTAGTAACCAAGCGGATTCACCGGTAGCTTGGGCCGAAAAAGCAGCCACCCAAAATCCCAGCGACTTACCGCCAACAACAAAATCCTTCAGGGTTTTAATGCGCTTTGACGCGACGTAGCCCAGCAGCAAAAGAACGCCAAAGTAGAGGCCAATCATGAAATATTTTTCTATCACTCAAGCTCCTATCGGGGCGCTAAGGACTGAATAAGGATTACCGATGTCGGCGTTTTCGATCTGTTTGATCTACGGGGCTATAAGCGCTCCACAAAACGCCTTCGTCAGCTGGATCAGCGGGCTCAAAAACAGCGGGCTCGCCGGGCTTTATCGACTGCGACTTTTTAGTGGGAGGGCCAAAATATTGGTATTTGGGATCAGGCTCATCTCTGGGAGCTCTCGTATACAGGGCAATGCCTGAAGCCAAGATCAAGACTACGCCTGCCAAAAATAGGATGTCGGTCAAAACAAAACTTTCCACAGATTCTCCCTCTCCTTGGTCGACGCAGCTCCGCAAGGCCAATATACGCCAAATTCTGACATCACTTAACCCGAAAACACAGATTCGATGAGACCTCACTCAAGTAGCAGCTCACATGCTTGGCAAAGGTCAAAAGCGTTGCAATGGGTGCCAGCATAGTCAGCGAGGCACTCAGTGAGCTGCTACATTCTTATCCGTAGAATCAGTGTTGCTGTTTTTGAGCTCGTGTAATCAGCCCCTCTAATAAGCTAGATACCTTGGTAAAGGCTAAAATTCTTCCCTCCCATGTTTAGTACAAAAATTGTTAGCGCGCCTGGCCGCTGTGATCGACCGGGAACATGAGAAAATGACAACGCGTGAACTAGAAAGCTACGGTAACTGGTTGTTGGTGATTGGCCTGCAGGGCCTCATGACAGCAGTGGTGATACCCGCAGTCACTTAATTTCTCAGAGTTATCATGGTCTGTTCGAATTTCTTTGTTGCGCAAGCAGTAGCGCAGTTATAGTGGACTCGATTAAGCGTGTACTTAAATGAGAGATGCCGTGTCTATTGAAAAAGAGTTGTTCAGAGCTGGTCCTTATGCCGATTTTTTCAGTCAGGGTGTACGGGTTGGCGATTCCTTATACTTGGCTGGCCAAGTAGGTATGACTGAGGCCGGAGAAATTCCATCAGACTTGCCCTCTCAGGTTGAAGCGGCCTATAAAAATATTGCAGCCGTTTTGTTTGAGTTTGGAGCCACAATGGACAATATCGTCGACGAAACGTTCTTCGTGACAGATATGAAGGATTGTATGCGTCAGGTTCCAGCAATTTTTGAGACCAGGGAGGCGGCTTACGGCAAGAAACCAGAAGTTGCTCAAACGCTAATTGGTGTCTCGGCTCTGGTTGACCCGGGACTAAAGGTAGAAATTAAGATAATTGCAAAATTTTGAGCGTTTATGTTCGGCTCTGATATTTTTATGTCAGAGATCGATGCTTCACAGACAGGCCAAAAGTGGTGGGTTTCATGTCCAAAAATAGTTTAGTTTTTAGAGCAATAATCTAATGCCGGCTGCGGGTGATAGTTCAATGATTCTGCTTATTGTGGCGCTGCTCTTGGTTGTGGCGACCTATTTTGCCGCAGCCTACCGCGGCCGCTCAAAGACCGCCATGCTCGAGTCGCAGCTAAGCAATACACAGCAAACTTGTAATCAGCTTCAAGCAGATTTGGTATCAGCAGAAAATGCTAGCGACGCGGCTGCGGCGACATTGAGAGATCGGGAAGATGACTGTCTTCGGCTCGAAAAAGAAAAGGAGTTTGCTAGCATAGAAAAAAATCGCCTCGGGGCCCAGTTGGCTGAAAGCAACGATGAATTACTGACTTTGCGCCAAGGGCAGGCAGAGCTTAGTGCTGCTCAGGCGCGAATGCTGGGTTTGCAGCGAGACCTTGATGAATTGAAGTCTGAGCGACAGGTGCTGCTTGAAAAACTTGAAAAGCAGACTACCGAAGCGGCAGTACTGGTGACTGAGCGGGAGCAGCAAGAGGAAAATTTAAGGGTTCAAAAAGAGTTCTTAAAAAACTCCAGTGAGTCCTTGAATCAACAATTTGAAAATCTTGCCAATAAGGTTTTTGAGCAAAAGGGTAAGCAATTCGCTGACGCCAACCATACCACCCTAGGGGGGCTTTTGAAGCCGCTACAGGAGCAAATTGCTGGGTTTCAAAGTCGGGTCAATGAAGTACATGACGCCTCGACGAAGAACCATACCTCCTTGCAGCAGGCTATTGATGGTGTCAAAGATCTAGGGTTAAAAATTGGTCAGGACGCGAGCAATCTCACCACAGCATTGAAGGGGGACTCCCAGCAGCGTGGGGCTTGGGGCGAAGCGCAATTGCAGCGTACGTTGGAGATCAGCGGACTGATTGAGGGCGACCATTATACGATGCAGGACAGCTTTTCAGATGGCGCAGGCAAGATTAAGCGCACAGATTTTCTTGTACGCTTACCGGAAAATCGGCAGCTCATCATCGATAGCAAAGTGACGCTCAACGCGTATGAAAGAACGATCGCTGCGGAAACTCCAGAGGAATACAAGCGGGCGATGACGGAGCATGTTCATGCCGTGAGAAAGCACATCGACGATCTGGCCTCAAAGGACTATACCAACCTCACCGGCATGAAAAGTCCAAGTTATGTGCTCATGTTTATGCCGATGGAGTCGGCTTATATCGAGGCACTGAAACACAACAAGGAGTTGTTTCAGTACGGTTTCAGTAAACAGATAGTGTTGGTGTCGCACACCACACTGATCCCCATATTACGAACTGTCGCCAACCTTTGGATGCTGGAGCGCAGTAATGCTGAGGCGAAGGAAATTAGTGATATGGCCGCCGATATTTACAACAAAGTTGCTGGAGTGGCTGAGGGGCTTCGCAGTTTGGGGGGCTCGCTAACGACCGTTGGCAATCACTACAACAAGGCTGTGGTAGCGCTAGCTGGCAAACAAGGCCTTTTTGGTAAGGTCGACAAATTTAGAAAGATATCGACCAAGATATCTAAAGAATTGCCCGATCTTGAGCCACGCGATTTCGACCTCGAGACAAGCCGGTTGGAGCTTGTAGTGGAGTCAATAGAGGAGCCAATAGAAGAACCGATAGAAGACCCTGATCTATTAGTTGCACAGTTGCCCGAGGGAGGCGCAGCACTTTCCGAGTCCGATGACCTAGGTACAGGCACCGAGATCAGCTCCCCAAAAGACTAGAGTCGAGCTTCTCTCTTCTTCTCTCATTGAGGTTGCGGGTGTGCGACTTTACGTTTCAGTGGTTGCTCGTTTCGAGTCCTCAGACTGAAGCCTGTAATCGCGGGAACACAAGTCGGGTCCGACTACCCGACGATTGGCAATGAGCGAGCCGTTATCAGCAGCACGCGATCAGTACCGCCCACTCAGTAAAGCCCAAGATGCGGCGCCGCGCTCAGCAACTTAGATCTGCACTAAACGTTCGTATTTGCCTTCTGCTCCAAAAAATATAGTGAAGCTGCCATGAATACCTGCCGGGGTAATGTAAGGCTTGAAAAGCTCCCAGGGCAGATTAAGCGTTCTTCCATCTCGGGCAATAACTTGCACTCGATTTTTCTTGGCTTTGTAAAAAAGCAGAACTTTTTCAGTACCTAATGCCATGTCAAAAGTTGCCTGAGGCATTGTTATTACACCTGTAAAGAGGTTGTGGTGACAGCAACTAGGCCCTAATCCATTGCTTTTTGGTCAGGATTTGGTCGCTGATAGCTGCCCCTACTTTAGCAGTCATTGAGGTTGTAAAGGAGTTGACCTAAGCGACTAGGGTCTGTTTCTGTGGCCGTACCTTGAGATTCACTCGCAGCACTAAAGATAGTGGTGCGTATTAAAACTCTGTAACAAAAGGCTGTGATCGCCTATGAAATTTACATCATTAAAACAGCTAATATTTGCAGCGATTGTACTGGCTGGCTGTGTCCCAATGTCACCAAAGCCCGCGGATTCGACGGCTATACCAGTGGTTATTACTTCGGGCTCAGATATTGAGTCGTCTTCGAAAAGCCCGAAAGCTCCACTTGCCAACACCTACTGGAAACTTACTGCGCTGAACAATGCGCCTGTCACAATGGCTCCTTCACAGCCTCGTGAAGCCTATGTGCAGTTTCGCGAGGACACCCAAGCTGTTCGCGGGTTTGCGGGGTGTAACAAGTTTTCAGGTGCTTATGAGGCAAGCGAGAATCGACTTTCTCTTGGGCCCATGGCCACCACCCGGATGGCCTGTGCGGACGCTTCAGCCGCAGAGGCGCAATTTCTTTCTGCTTTGGAGCAGACGTTATCTTTTGCCATCCTTGGCGACGTGTTGATTTTAATCGATGGGAAGGGTGTTACCACGGCTGAATTCACGGCGGTATACTTTTAGTCGTTATACTCCGTTTCAAATGGCAAGAGATTAGAGTTATGCATAAACCGACTGCGTGGGTCATTTTGACCGTGATAATTTTCTCGATGATTTCTGCCTGTGACACTTCAGACAAGCCACCCGTGCAAACCGGGCTAGGTGCAGAGCCGAAGGCTGACAAGGTATTTTTTAACGGAAACATCATCACGGTTGACGACGAAAACCCCAAAGCCACCGCAGTGGCCGTCCGTGGGGGGCTGATCACTTACGTGGGCAATGCCGCGGGTCTGCAGTCGTTCATGGCTGACACGACGGAAAAGATAGATCTGCAAGGTAAAACGGTGGTTCCCGGGTTCGTTGATGCCCATGGACACGTTGTGAGTGCTGGGCTTCAGGCGGCGAGCGCTAATATGCTCCCAGTGCCCGATGGTGCCGTTACTGATTTTGCGAGTCTTTTAGCCACTCTGAAGGAGTGGCAGAAGTCCACTTCGGGGATCGAGTTCATTGAGAGAACCGGTTGGTTGCTAGGTTTTGGGTTTGATGATTCGCAGCTTTCGGAGGGTGTGTTTCCCACGGCCAACGAGTTATCCACGGTAACTGAGAACAAGCCGTTGATGATTATTCATCAGTCGGGTCACTTTGGCGTGTTTAATCGTCGAGCTCTAGCGCTCGCTGGAATCGACGATTGCACGGAAGAGATTCCCGGCGGATTAATTCGCTGTGAGGAAGATGGCAAAACGCCTAACGGCGTGCTCGAAGAAAATGCATTTTTTAGCGCCCTACGTGTTTTTCAGACCAGCATCGAGCCGGCCTATGCGGTCGATCTTCTTGACCAAGGAATGCAGTTATTTTCTAGCTACGGGTACACCACGGCGCAGGAGGGGCGAGGTTTCGCATCATCCCTAGCGACCGCTGAAGCTCGCGCGCAACGCGGGGCGCTACCTATCGACGTCGCGCTTTACCTTGACTATACCGTTAAAGATCAGATGGTCGCATCGCCTTACTACAGTGGTGCCGGCTATGAGGGTATTGGCTATACCAATGGCTTTCGCATTGCTGGAGTAAAGCTCACCATCGATGGTTCTCCACAGGGTAAAACGGCTTGGCTGACGGAGCCCTATTTTGTCGCTCCCCACGGTCAGCCGGCAGATTACGTTGGATACCCAGCCGTAACAGAACAGCAGGTCAATGACGAAGTAATGGATGCGTTCGCGAACAATCGTCAGATCTTGGTTCATTGCAATGGCGACGCAGCCATCGATCGTTATCTGAATGCTATTGAGCGTGCAGTCGCTGTTCATGGGCTCGGCGATCGTCGCAATGTACTTATCCACGGACAAACGCTGCGTAAGGATCAAATTGGACGTCTAAAAGCGCTGGGAATAATGCCTTCGCTTTTTCCCATGCACACCTTTTATTGGGGCGATTGGCATAGCGAATCTGTGTTAGGGCCAGAGCGAGCGGCCTATATTTCGCCGACCCGTGATGTTCTCGATGCTGGAATGATTTTTTCATCACACCACGACGCACCTGTGGCTAGGCCAGATTCAATGCGCGTGTTGTCGGCAACCGTCACAAGAGTGACGCGTAGCGGAAAGGTGCTAGGCGCCGACCAGCGCGTAACACCGTATGAAGGATTAAAAGCGATTACAATCTGGCCCGCTTATCAGCATTTCGAAGAAAATCAAAAAGGCTCCATTGTTGTAGGAAAGCAAGCCGACTTGGTGCTTCTTTCGGAAGACCCTCTCTCAATAGACCCGCTGAAGATATCGAAAATCAAGGTTTTAGAGACAATCAATGACGGGCTGACGGTCTACCGTGCCGACAGCGAAGCTGCAACTCCGATGGCTTCGCGGGTTGGTGCCGATTCAGATAGCAATGGTTGCATTGAATCCGCTGGATATCAGTGGTGTGAAAAGCGAGACGCCTGTGTTCGTCCCTGGGAAATCATAGCGGCCACCTCAGGTAACTCAGCAACTGATTCTGCCAAGGCGTTTGCAGAGGAGTGTCGTATCAATTAGTGCGGGCAAACATCGCAGGAAGGTTTCTGTCGCGCGCCACGGCCTTGTAACATCAGAGGCTTTGTTGAAGCAGTGTCGCTATACTTTAAATAACTATTTTTAATTTAGGATGTTAAATATGCAGGCCATGTCACTTGCGGCCCCCGGGGGCATAGACCAACTTGCCCTCGTAGATGTCGAGCCAAGGGCGCCCAGCTCCCATGAAATTCAGGTTGCCATTAAAGCGACCTCGCTTAACTTTCACGATTACGCCGTTGTCGTTGGTTTGATCCCTGCCGCAGACGGTCGTATCCCGATGTCAGATGGTGCGGGCGTTGTGACTGCGGTGGGAGATGCCGTCAGCGACTTTTCTGTTGGCGATAATGTGATCAGTCACTTTTTTCCTAAATGGTTCAGTGGTCGCCCTACAGCCGCCTGCCTGCAAGGCGTTCCCGGGGATCATGTTGACGGTTTCGCGGCGCAGTCAGTAACCATGCCCGCAGCTGCATTCAGCCGGTCTCCCAAAAACTTGAGTCATATCGAAGCGGCAACTCTGAGCTGTGCGGGTCTAACCGCTTGGCGGGCCCTCTGCGTTGAAACTGACTTGAAACCCGGAGATTGGGTGCTTGTGCAGGGTAGTGGTGGCGTTTCGGTTTTTGCGCTGCAATTTGCTCGCATGATGGGCTGCAGAGTCATTGCTACTTCGTCTTCTGATGCAAAACTTGAACGCCTAAAAGAGCTGGGCGCCGAGCACTTAATCAACTATCGCGAGAACTCCGATTGGGGTACGACGGCTTTTGAGATGACTGGCGGTAAGGGTGTGGATCTAGTCGTTGAAGTCGGGGGGCCGGGAAATCTTCCTAACTCGGTTAATGCCTTGGCGGTAGACGGCTGTATTAGCCTCATTGGGGTCTTAACGGGCTTTGCGGGTGAGGTGCCTACTGCCGCTTTAATGACGAAAAATGGACGGCTCAGTGGCATAACTGTCGGTAGCCACAGTGATCAGTTTGCGATGTCCAGCGCTGTTGAGGCGCACGACCTGAAGCCTGTTATCGATTGTTCCATGCCCCTGGAGGCTTTGGGTGAGGCATTTAGACATCAGGAGTCGCAAAAGCACTTCGGTAAGATTTGTGTTGAACTTTAACTCATGTTGTTGAGCAGCGTTTACATTGATGCCAGCGAGGGTTTTCGCCGGATTTGGCTATGAGTAAGTTATTTTTTCGTTACGGCGCTATGAACAGCGGAAAGAGTACGGCGCTACTGCAAGTCGCTCACAATTATGAGGAGCGTGGACAATCGGTGGTTGTTGTAAAGCCAGCGCTCGATACTAAAGGGCACAATAAAATTGTGTCTCGGCTTGGTGTTAGTCGCAGTGCCGACATTCTGCTCGCTTCTGGGGAGGATCTGCGGCACAAAGTAGACGAGCTTCGTGGGCGCCGATCCTCATCTGAATCTGCACTGGCTTGCGTGCTTATTGATGAAGCGCAGTTTTTGGAGCCCGAACAGGTCGATGCGGCCTTGGAGATCGCTGTTTTTGACAATCTTCCGGTCGTGGCGTTTGGCATCCGTACCGACTTCAGGCGACGAGCATTTCCCGGTAGTCTGCGCCTTCTCGAAGTTGCCCATGCTTTGGAGGAAATGAAAACTATTTGCCGCTGCGGTGCCAAAGCGATCTTCAACGCGCGCCTCGGTGATGGTGGTATGGCGCATGAGGGACATCAAATTATGATAGATGCCCCCGGGGTAACCTATGAAGCACTCTGCGCGCATTGTTATTTGAAGTTGGAGCAAAGGCATTAACGCATAGGCTGTGACAGAGAAGGCCGTAAAGAAAACTTGGAAAGTGGGTGCTGGCGTGGAATTCTCAAAACGGGTTCTATCCAGTTTCTGAGGAGCGCATCCGTGTACTATATCTTTGAAGTTACAGCTAAAGAAGGTCACTCCATTGATGAATACGCGGCCTCTTGGTTGCAAGCCAGTGCTCTGATACAGCGTTCTTCAGGGGCTAGAGGTACGAGGTTACATCGCAAAATTGGTGACGATAGGCGCGCCTTGGCCATTGCGACATGGGAGAGCAAAGCTGCTAGAGATGCGGCCTCCGTTATGGGAGGAGAAGCCGTAAAGGCGATTATTGAAGCTCAGGCAGATATCGTTACAGTACATTTTGTTGGAGAGTTTGAGGCTCCCGATTGGGAAGTGCTCCCCAAGTTTGAATAACAGTGGCCCTTAAAATGGCCGCATCATCAAAAGCTATGAGTTTAGAATTATCCGTTAGTTATAGTGAATACAAGGAAGTAGCCATGAACGTAGTAAAAATATTAAGCAGTGCTTTGATTCCATTCATGTTGGGTGCCTGTTCTGGAGAAGACGCTATGGAGCCAAGCTCAGAGGGGGCCTCATCGGCCGATCATGCAACAGTTCTCTATGATAATCCTCTTCTGACGACTAGCAGTCTGCAATTTGGTTATCCCCCCTTCGACCTTATTAAAAACGAACACTTCGAGCCGGCAATGATTCAAGGCATGGCGGAGCAACGTGCCGAAATAGCCGCCATTGCGAGCAACGTGGCGCCGCCAACTTTTGAAAATACCTTGGTAGCGATGGAGCAAAGTGGTCAACTGCTAGATCGGGCTGCCACTGCATTTTTTGGTTTGTCTTCGGCTCATACCAATGATGACATCGAAGCGATTCAAGTGCGCATGTCGCCTCAATTTGCGGAGCACGGCGACGCCATTTTGTTAGATTCGCAGCTCTTCAACCGTATTGATGCGTTATATCGCGAGCGTGCGAATTTGTCCCTCGACCCAGAGTCGCTGCGCTTGCTCGAGGAAACGTACAGAGACTTTGTTAGGGCAGGTGCACTGCTGACGGAGTCTGGGCAGGAACGGATGCGGGCGATAAATGCTGAAATGGCCAGCCTGCAAACTGCGTTTCGACAAAATGTCCTGTCAGAGGTCAATGCACGGGCAATTGTGGTTGACGACCCAGAGCAGCTTGATGGGCTGTCCGAAGGAGAGATTGCATCGGCTAAGGCCGCGGCAGTGGAGAGGGGGCTTGAAGATCAATGGGTGATACCGCTTCTCAATACGTCGGGACAACCTGCACTTGCTCGTCTAACGCATCGTGATTTAAGAGAGCGAATCTACAGGGCCTCCGTTGGACGAGGATCTTCGGGCGGCGATTACGATAACCGTCAGACGATTTCAAAAATCATGACATTGCGTGCCGAGCGAGCCAACTTATTAGGCTACCCCAATCATGCTGCGTTTAATCTCGAGAACCAAACAGCCAAGACTACGGAAGCGGTCAATGACAGGCTTACTGGTTTGGCGCCTGTAGCGGTGGCGAATGCCAAGACCGAAGCAGCGCAGCTGCAGGCGTTGATTGCGGCTGAAGGTGGTGATTTTGATTTAGCAGCTTGGGATTGGGCTTATTATTCGGAGCGTTTGCGGGCGCAAAAATACGACTTTGATGAGTCTGAGCTTAAGCCCTATTTTGAACTGGACAATGTGCTCACTCGTGGAGTGTTTTATGCCGCAGAACGACTTTACGGCATTACTTTCGAATTGCGCGATGACCTACCGGTTTATCATGAAACAGTGCGAGTCTGGGAGGTGCGTAATGCCGACGATTCCGTGCTCGCGTTATTTGTAGAGGACATGTATGCCAGAGCATCAAAGCGGGGCGGTGCCTGGGCTATGTCTTATGTGTCTCAGTCAGGTCTGATGGGTACTCAGCCGGTGTCGGCTAACCACTTAAATATTCCTCGTCCCCCAGCGGGTGAACCCACGCTTCTCACTTGGGATGAAGTGACAACGCTTTTCCATGAATTTGGTCACGCTCTGCATTCTATGTTTGCGGACGTGCAATATCCCAGCAGTTTGTCGGTGCCTCGTGATTTTGTGGAGTACCCCTCACAGGTCAATGAAATGTGGGCTAGCTGGCCAGAGATACTTTCAAATTATGCCGTTCATTACGAAACAGGCGAATCGTTATCTCTTGAGCTTTTAGAGAAGGTATCGGCTTCAGCACAATTTAATGAGGGGTTTAGGTCGACAGAGTATTTGGCGGCATCGCTATTGGATCAAGCGTGGCATCAGCGATCGGTTGATGAGCTGCCCGACGCAGAGGGCGTGTTAGATTTCGAGGCCAATGCCTTAAATGAGGCGGGAGCCTATTTTGAGGTGGTGCCTCCGCGCTACCGAACCACCTATTTCTCTCACATTGTTGGTGGATATTCTGCGGGTTACTACTCTTATATTTGGAGTGAGGTGCTTGATGCCGATACCGTGGAATGGTTTATAGAGAATGATGGACTACAAAGAGACAACGGTGACCACTTTAGAGCCACGTTGTTATCACGAGGCGGTTCTGAGGATGCGATGACTTTGTACCGTAACTTCCGGGGCCGAGATGCAGCTTTGGAGCCTTTGCTCAAGCGTCGGGGCTTAACGTCCACCGTCGAATAAGTACTGGTTGAGTCAGGTTCCTCCTCCCTTGTGAATTTCAACCTCGGAGGGGAGGCAATCTACATTTCGCCACGCCTTGCTCGTCCCTGTTGTTACGGGTTACTGGTCTTTGGTCGTCCCTGATCTATTCCTAAGCCTCCCGCGAGTTGCACGGTGTTGGCAACGTTGACGCGACTTCATCTACGACAAAGCTGACGGTCTTCAAGCGATCAAATAGTTGCTCTTCATCGGCGATTATTTCGGCTTGAGCCGTGGGTTGTGCCAGCGCCGCCATCGCCTCTTGCATGGCTGTCTGGTCGGGAAACCATATTTCCATCACCACGTCGAAGTTAGGTTCGATGCCGTACTGAGTGTCCGTATTGTTAGAGCAAACGTAACGCCTTTGGTAATGCGCAGCGTACCCACTGAGATATTTTTCGCCCAGCAACCGATGGTTGTTTTCATAATATTGTCGAAAATCAGCTTTGCTCATGCCGGCTTTTCTCGAAAGCAGTGTGATCACTTTTATCATGGCGAATGTTCTCTATATTGTGGTTTTTCTGGCTGTGATGTTTTGCTATTTTTTGATTATGCCAACCCACAGCAAAAGTAGGCAGCGCTCTTTTTTTATTTTGGGGAGCGCATGTGGATGTTAGTGTGTGCAAAACCCACTTTTAGGAGATCACTGTGCTCAAACTTTACGGCTTTGCCGTCAGTAACTATTTCAATATGGTCCGGATGACCCTCGCGGCGAAGGGCCTTGATTATGAGGTTGTAAAAACCTTTCCCAGCCAAAGCTCGGAGTGGGTTTCCATGAGCCCAATGGGCAAGGTGCCGTGTTTGGAAACCGAGCATGGCCTTATCGCCGAAACACGCGTTATTCTCGAATACCTCGATGAGCAGTATCCCGAAAAATCCGTATTTCCGACAGGAATCTATGACAAGGCACGAGCACGCCAGCTTATGCACTCTTTAGAGCTGTATCTTGAGTTGCCCGCGCGCCGATTGTTTCCGGGCGCACTCTTTGGCGGGCGTAACGAGGAACTGACTATTAACGAGGTTAAGCCGGTGCTTGAAAAGGGTGTGCGAACAATAAACCAATTGGCTAATTTCGGGCCTTATTTAATGGGGGACACTCCTATGGCACCTGATTACATGGCTCTGTATGTCTTGCCGCTGGCTCAGGCCGTAGCGAAAAAAACTTACGGTTGGAATTTGTTGGCCGATATAAGCGGAAGTGCTGAGCTACTTTCGGCACTAAACAACAATGAGCATGCGCAACAGTTTAATGCTGAGAGTGCCAAAGAAATGGCCGAATTTGTTGGTGGACTCAAGTCCAAGTAACTTTTTAAACGTAACAGGGGCACGAGAGTGCCCCAGCAAATTTGCCCCATTGCCATTTTGGTAACAACGACTGCAGGGGGCCTTCAGGCTTTCTTATCAGCGTCTGGCAATGGTGGGGCAGGCAGCTTGAAATGTGGATAGGTCAGCGAGCTACTGCTTGGATAAAGGTGTTTCAGCGTTTGTGTATGCTGCGTCAGATGCCAATCGCTGTGCCCGCCTTTTCAGCTTTGCCGCCAGACTTAGACCCACCGTAGGCAGTGACCAGGGGCACACCGCGATGCAGATAGCGCACCCAGAGGTCTCTGCGAAATAAGGGATGCACCGGTCGAAGTCGACATACCATTTATCGACACCTCTAACGAGCTGCTTTTCGGGTGCGATGGCGTCAGGGGGGCAGGCATTTTCACAGACACGACATCGACTACAAAAATCATCTATCCCGAACTCTCTGGGAGGCGTGCTTGCAAACGGTGCATCCGTCAACACCGCGGATAACCGAAAAGCAGAACCAAATTCTTGGTTGATAATTGAGCCATGTTTTCCCAACTCACCAAATCCGCAAGCGATGGCGGGTGGAATCATCAATATTTTTCCCGTCATTGGGCCGGTTACAGCATCGGCTTGATAACCTTGCTCGCGCAGCCATGCGGCGACCTTTTTTGCGGCTGCGGCTGCCCTAAGGTACTGCCTGGTAACATCTTTGCCTCCCTTTATTGCGGGCACATGCTTTAACTCATCGTAATCGTGCTGTACGCCGAGCATGACAATATTAGGCAGGGTCGATGCCTCATGATCGAAGACCCAGTCTGGGTCTAGCGGGGTTACACCGGTCATTTCACAGTCCCCGGATGTAATAAATTGCTGCAGTTCAGCGGTCCATTCATGGGGTTCCCTGAATTCTTTTTCATCGGCGACTTCAGGAATGGGCTGGGCTACAACCTCATGGCGGGCCTTTCTCAGCTCGAGCATTTCTTCATCGGGTTGTTCTCTCGAGTAAAACCATTTTTGCGCGTCACCAAAAGGTGCCGATGCCGGATCAGGTGCCCACCAAACCATTGATGGACGGCGTTTTTGGTTTTCACCAACACCATTGACTACGTTGCCACTGTAGCCATGCAATAACTTTGTGAAATTTTTGTCGGGGGTAAAGTCGTGGAACTTTTTAGTAGCCATGGCAGAACCTTTCACGAGTGCACAACCTCAGAGATTAGACCTGCTGAAGGGTATTGGCCAGTTTTCGTCTCGCATAAGTGAGTGTGTTGCAGTGCCGGCGTGTGCAGCATTTTATGGCCAAGCCAAATCTAAACCTGCTTATATAACGGCGATCTTAGGTCGCCTGCGCTGTTGCTCGGCCCAGGAAAACACCTATGAAACGATTAGGCAGCAGCGAACAGCTCGGGTTGATTCATTTTGGTGTTTAAGTACTTCTTGGGTGCAATAAAGCCTAATTCAGCGCGGACGTCCTCTAAAGGCTCGGTGAGGCGCTCTTCCCAGCGAATCGCGGGCATCCACGCGGCCTGCTGTCCCAAATGTTTTCCCTCCAAAATCAGCGAATCGATATCAAGGGCGGGCATCTCTTGCTGAAACTTGCGCTTGCCCATTTTAATGATGAAGTTAATACCGCGATTTGGAACCTGCGTGGTCATGAAAGAGAGCAGGCTGAGTTCACCAAGGGGGTCCCGTCCGTATCCGGTTAGAACGTGCTGCAGATCGTGAATGTCTCGCAGTCGATCTCCCGTCCAACGTTCGTTGGCAGAAAAGCCTTGGTTGTTGCGAGAGCCAGCGCTTGAGGCTACGAGCCCGTCTGCAGACAGGTTTTGGCCGTGAACAAATTGGTAGTAGGTATGGCCTATTGAGCCTGTGGGCATTGCCGAAAGCTGCGCTCGATCATTGAGGAGTGTCACGATGTTAGGTTTGCTGGCGAGCAGTTCTCGACCCGACCTATCATCTAATAAGCGTCTCACCGTTTGACCAATCGCATCGCCACTGAGTGCCTCAATAACTTTAAAAACTTGACTGGTGTCATCGGGGTCTCTCAGCAGTGCTCTGACGGCGAGCAGAGCTCCGATTGGCTTGATTCTTTTTCTAAGAAAAATGCGCTTCAGACTGTTCATGATTTGCCTCAGTTTGTCTCGGCCTCGTCGCCTGGCTTGAGAGTTTAGGAACTCTAAGACCTCGTCAGTACGATGTAAAATCACCGTTGCTTGCTGCAGTTCTTGTAGTTAGAGCAACATACCGGCTCCTTTACTGAAGTGCGGTAGCATTATCGGCCATATTGACTGAAAAACGGCCGATTGAATGGGGTAATTGAGTCTTCGGCGACGGCCACTGTTGATTCCTATACACGGGGCTATAGCTGCCCGAGGGTCAACAGCTACCTACTTCAGGCCTCTTAACACCCTTGCGCTTTTTGATGGGGCAGGGCAGGGTGGTGGTTTTGCCAGCGATGCCACTGTTATGAATCAAGAGCGCCAAACCCATTACCGGGCCTGTCATTTGTGCGAGGCTATTTGCGGGGTCGTTATAGAAACAAAAGGGGCTGAGGTGGTCTCGATTAAAGGTGATCCCGACGACCCCCTTAGCCGGGGGCATATTTGCCCCAAAGCAGTAGCGCTTCAAGATATTCATAGCGATCCCGATCGCCTGAAAAAACCGGTTAAGCGGGTTCTTGGCGCTGACGGAAGCTATCAGCATCAGCCTATTGAATGGGATGAGGCGTTGGATCTTGCGGCTCAGGGACTAACGGACACCATCAAAAACCATGGTGTAGACGCCGTTGGTATCTACATGGGCAATCCTACGGTTCATAACTACGGCATGATGACCCACCAAAGTGCACTGTTCAGGCATATCCGAACACGCAATCGCTTTTCTGCGACATCAGTCGATCAGTTACCGCATCATTTGGTTTCGCTGTGGCTGTTTGGCCATAAGCTGATGTTTCCGATTCCTGATATTGATCGGACAGACTACTTCCTCATGATCGGGGCTAACCCGGTCGCGTCCAACGGTAGTATATGGACGGTTCCCGACGTCCGTAAACGGATCAAATCATTGACCGAACGTGGCGGTCAGCTGGTCGTTATTGACCCTCGGAGAACCGAGACGGCTGAACTGGCCACGGAACACCATGCTGCGAGGCCAGGAACCGACGCTGCCTTGTTGCTCGCCTTAATCCATCTGTTGTTTCGAGATGGTCTTATTGATTTGGGCCATTTGTCGGACTTTGTCGATGGCATTGATGACATTAAGAAGGCTGTCGTCTCTTACACACCTGAGTGGGCGGCATCGCACACAGGCATGAGTTCTGAAAAAATCACTCAGATAGCTCATGATTTTTCTAGTGCAGATAGAGCTATCTGCTATGGCCGCATGGGTGTTTCTACCCAGCGTTTTGGCACGCTTTGCCAGTGGGCGATTCAGGTTATTAATGTTCTGACGGGTAACCTCGATCGAGAGGGCGGCAGTTTATTTACCCTGCCTGCAGTTGATCAAGTGCTTGGCGTGAGCCCAGGTGGATTTGGCCGGCACGCCAGTCGGGTGAGGCAGCTGCCAGAGTTTGATCGTGAATTGCCGGTGGCCTGCTTGGCTGAAGAGATTACGACTCCCGGGGAGGGCAAAATTCGAGCGCTCTTCACAGGGGCGGGTAATCCAGTTTTGTCTACTCCCGCAGGTGATGCTTTGGACGACGCCTTGGAAGATCTTGAGTTTATGATCTCCCTCGATCCATGGATTAACGAGACAACCCGACACGCTGACGTCATCTTACCCCCCACGTCACCGCTGGAGCATGACCATTACGATTTGGCTTTTCATGTAAACGCGATGCGTAATACGGCTCGCTTTAGCGATGCCGTATTTGAAAAGCCCGAGGGCTCATTGCATGACTGGGAGATTTTTCAGGCGTTGGGCGAACGCGTTGCTGGTGCCCTTGATCTTGATGCGCGTCAAGCGGTACCCCCGCACGTTATTATTGATCAGGGTTTGAAAAACGGACCTTATGGCGAGAACAGTGACTATAAACTTTCCATAGAAGCACTGCGTGCCACACCATCGGGTGTCGATCTAGGTCCGCTCAAATCTCAACTTCCCGAGCGCCTTCAAACTCCAGGTCAGCGAATCAATCTTGCGCATTCCGCCATTTTTGAAGATTTAGGCCGTCTCGAGGAGCAGCTGGGTGAGGCGAGTCAGGGCTACCGACTTATAGGTCGACGTCATGTGCGCGACTGTAATTCATGGATGCACAACTTTACTCGACTCGTAAAAGGCCCTCAACGATGTACCTTGCAGGTCAGCCCTGACGATGCAGAGCGCGAGGGTTGGCATACCGGGTCTCGCGTGAACATTGCTAGTCGGGCTGGGCAGATAGTGGTTGAACTCGAAATTACCGATACGATGATGCCAGGGGTTGTCAGTCTGCCCCATGGCTATGGCCATGGTCGACAAGGCACGCTCAGTGGAGTCGCCAACGCCCATGCGGGTGTCAGTTGCAATGCAATTACAGAGTCAACGTACATCGATGAATTAACGGGCAATGCTGCGCTCAATGGCGTCGGCGTATCGATCACTAGCCTCTAACTTTAAAACTGTTGGGCACGTCTCATGCCGCTGATGTTTATGCGGGGTAAGTCGTGCTGATATTCTGTTCAGACCACAGTATTTAATGGGTTTTTTGTAAACCACGAAATACTGCTACGAAGTGCGTTGAACGCTATATAATGTCAGTCATGAGTGAATCTTCGGTCAATAAAAAAATCGAGTTAATCCCCACCCGACAGGTGAAAAGCGGTGAGAAATTCACCACTGACAAGGGGGTTCGGGCGATTAAAGATGGCATTAAAAGAAGTGCTACGGCTTCTGCTGGCTTGAAAAAGCCCGATTGGCTACGCGTACGCATTCACAGCACGCCCCAATATGCCGCGGTAAAAACCATCGTGCACGATAACGATTTGGCGACCGTATGCGAGGAGGCCAAGTGCCCCAATATTAGCGAGTGTTGGAGTGCTGGTACCGCCACCATTATGCTGATGGGTGATGTTTGTACCCGAGCCTGCCAGTTTTGTGCGGTGAATACGGGTAACCCCCAGGGTTGGCTCGATCCCGACGAAGCTGACAAGACCGCTCGCGCGGTGCAATTGATGGGGCTTAAATACGTTGTGTTGACTTCGGTTAACCGTGACGACTTGCCGGATGGCGGTGCATCCCGATATGCCGAGGTTGTGATTGCGGTAAAGAATCAAAATCCAGAAACGGCGGTGGAGGCACTAACGCCTGATTTTCTGGGTGATACTCGAGCGGTTGAAGTTTTGCTCGATTCTGGCGTAGAGGTATTTGCACAAAACATTGAAACTGTCGAGCGATTAACTCATCCGGTTAGAGACGCGCGAGCTAGTTATGAGCAAACGCTGTCAGTGTTGGCTCATGGTAAGCAATACCGCCCCGATGTCATCACTAAAACGTCGCTTATGTTGGGGTTGGGCGAGTCTGAAGACGAGATCGTGCAGTGCATGAAAGACTGTCGAGAGCATGGTGTCGATGTCATTACATTAGGACAGTACCTTCAACCCACTAAAAACCACTATCCGATCGCGAGATACGTCACTCCCCAGGAATTTGAGCATTATCGAAACCTCGGGTTGTCTTTAGGCTTTATGGAAGTGGTTGCAGGTGCACTGGTGCGGTCAAGCTATCGGGCTGAGCGGGTGCTAGAGGGTAACAATGTGGGCCTTAGTTAGTGGCTAGTTCACCAACACTCAAGCTGCTCTACATCAGCGCCGTACAGTCTCGCAGCGGTGAGGGCATTCTGTCGCTGCAGTCTAGAATCAATATTGGTGTTCTTAGCCGTGATTTCGAAATTTCTCTAGCTGTGGTGGGTCCCGTAACTGCGGAAGGCCTGCACAGGTTACGCGTAGACCTCGGCCCTCTTCGAGTAACCGGCGGTTTTGAAGCGAGCAGTGCGGATACAGATTGTGAGAAAGGCCTGAAACGATTGATGAAAGAGCGTTTTGGCACCACGAAGTTGTGTGCGCGACTACAGACAACGATCCAGCGTAACGTGGAGGCCTTCGATGCTGTGGTCATAGATGGTTTGCTCTCATGGCCCTATCGGCCCATTGGTACTGACGTACCTATCGCGTTTATCCCCTACGGTCAGGGCGTTATGGACAGCGAAGAAAACACCACAGGTATTGGCAGTGATTTGCGCGAGCCCTACCTAGTAGATGTTTGCCGTGAGGTAGAGATGGTTTTTATTCGCCCAAGCCTTGCCGCCCGATTGTCTGAGCGCGGTGTCTCTATGCGACAGCTGCAGTACAGCTTTAGCCATCCGACGGGTGCTAAGCCGACGCTAGCTGAAGTCGACTTCAACCGTACTGAACCGCGAATTGGTTTTAATGGTTATTTGGGTGATGCTGGAAATGTGGCCAGCGTAAACTGGTTTTTAAAAGAGATTTGGCCGGTAGCCCAGAGAGTCATACCGGGTGTCGAGTTTCATATTGTCGGATCTGCACCTTCAAGAGAGTTCATTGAACAGGTGTCGGCAATGTCTAGAGTCGTTCTTCACTGGAGTACCGATGACCACCAGCTTTTAGATCAGCGTTGCAGAGTGGTGATCGAACCGCTTCTATTTGAAGATCACGTAGATGCGAAGTTGGTGAATGCAATGGCTCGGGGCATTCCCACCGTCACCACCCGCCATGCCATGCGAAGATCTCACTTTCGTATGCGTTCGGGGGTTGTAGTGGCTGATAGCCGTGAGGAGATGGTGGTAGCCATTAACCGAATGATGTCCGATTCAGTATTTTGGAAGCGAGCTGCCAGAGAGGGCATGGCTGCGGCTAGAGAGCAATTGCCACGCTTTGAGCTGGCGCATTGCATACGACGAGAGCTTAACCGTTATCATCGCCATTCTCTAAGTGGCTGAAAAAATTTGAGCGTGCTAATCGAGAGTGAGGTGGTATAGCTATGGGGCAGGAATTCCAGCGTGTGGGTCTGCTTGGTCGGCGCGAGCATCCCGGTGTAAATCAAATTGTTGCTGACTTGCTGGCACTCTTAGATGCCCGCGGCGTTGACGTAGTTCTTGAAGATCGCCTTGCGACGCTCTCACACTTTGAGAAGCGGGCTATGCAACCACGAGATGCCATCGGCGAAACAGTAGATTTGGCAATTGTTATCGGTGGTGATGGCTCATTGCTGAGTGCGGCCAGAACATTAGTTCGGCATCACACACCTGTAATTGGAGTTAATCGAGGTCGACTTGGCTTTCTTACCGATGTGAGCCCGGATGAGTTGGTGGCCCAGGTAACAGCGGTGCTAGATGGCAACTACACGAGAGATTCTCGATTTTTACTTGATACAGAGGTCATGCGTGATGGTTCGGTAATTGGCGCGGCTGAAGCGCTAAATGATGTCGTCGTGAATTCGGGGACGTCGGCTCAGATGATTGAGTTCGAACTTACCATCGATGGTGAATTTGTTTATCGCATGAACGCTGACGGCCTTATTTTAGCTACACCCACAGGTTCCACGGCCTATTCAATGTCAGGAGGTGGACCAATTATGAATCCTGCTCTTGACGCTATCGTTTTAGTCCCTATGTTTTCTCACTCGCTCACCAGCCGGCCGATTGTTGTCCACGGTGACTCGCAGATAAAGGTCGATGTGGTATCGCGCAATCAAATACACCCCTTAGTGACCTGCGATGGCCAGGTCTCTTTGACGGCATTACCCGGGGACTCGGTTACTGTTAGTAAGAAGAAGGAGCGGCTTATTTTATTGCACCCTCCCGGTTATAGCTTCTACGCGAGTTGTCGCGACAAGCTGCGATGGTCCGATGCCCTTACCCAGTAAGATCAGATCTGCCCCAGTTGCCTTCTCTTTGGTTGCGTTAAGCAGTCTGGTGTTTTTGCTGTTTAAAGAGCTGGGTTTTTATGGGCCCATACTGCAGCTACTAAATTTTGTCCCTGTAGAACTAACGTCTCGTGGAGGTCGCCTTGGTGAACCCGGTAATGATTGGTGGCGTTTCATAACTCCAACTTTGCTGCATTTTAGTTGGATGCATTTGGTTTTTAATTGCTTGTGGATTTGGGAGTTTGGGCGTCGTATTGAGAGGTCGCTGGGTTCGCTGAATATGCTGGGCTTGTATTTGGCGTCAGCGGTATTTTCAAATAGCGTGCAATTCTTTATTTCGGGGCCTTCTATTTTTGGAGGCATGTCTGGGGTCGTTTATGCGCTTATGGGCTTTATCTGGGCGGGAAATTCCCTCAGAAAGGATTGGATGGAGCCGCTTCCACCGGCTGTTATGGGCTTTATGTTGGTCTGGCTTCTCGTTGGCTTAGTGGGTGCTCTGGAAGTTTTAGGGGCTGGGGCGATCGCTAATGGCGCGCATCTAGGTGGGTTGGTGATAGGTGTTTTACTAGGCGGTGTATTTGGTTTGTTGTCTAGATTTAATAAATCTTGAAAAAGGTGAAAAGCTTGACTGACCCCTATTTGGAAACAGTACGCGCTATGGGCCCTGACATTTATGAGCGCATGGTACAGGCGCTGGCAACAGGCTTGTGGCCCGATGGTAGTAGCGTCACCGAAGCACAGCGGGAGCACACGATGCAGGCTGTCATTGCCTGGGGTGTATTGAATTTGCCCCCAGAGGAACGCATTGGCTATATCGACAAGGGGCACAAAGCTGAAAGTAGTTGCGATGACCCCGAGCCAATGACTTGGTTAGAGGAGGAGCAAAACAAGTGACAGGTTTATCCGGTCCAGTAAGAAAAATGCGGGTTACCTTGGATGACCCTGTCAGCTACACCTTTATAGCAGGGGATCAGGAGGCATCAGTTAATACCTGGCTGGGACGCAGGATAAGCATTAATTCCATCGGATTAATTAACTGCGTTCACTGCAATCGGGTCACTAAAAAGAGCTTTAATCAGGGCTATTGCTATCCTTGTTTTCAACGGCTGGCCCAGTGCGATACCTGCATCATAAAGCCCGAAAAATGCCATTTCGCGGAGGGAACTTGTCGGGAGCCTGAGTGGGGCGAGACGAACTGTTTTGTGGACCACGTTGTGTATCTTGCTAACACCTCTGGCGTGAAGGTTGGAATTACCCGAGGGACTCAGGTTCCAACGCGCTGGATAGACCAAGGAGCGACGCAGGCGAGACCTATTGCACGGGTTGCCACTCGGTACCAATCGGGTTTGCTCGAGATACTGCTGGCTCAGCATGTCGCCGATAAAACCGCGTGGCAAACCATGCTTAAGGGTAATGGCAGTCCTATAGACTTACACGAAAAGCAGCGGTCCTTGGCGGAAATTTGTGCGGAAGGCATTGACCAATTGCAGTCAACTTATGGCATGCAGGCCATACAGTGGCTGGATGATTCGAGTAGTGTGAATATCGACTATCCCGTCCTAGAGTGGCCCGTAAAGGTAAGCTCACACAATCTCGATAAAACACCAGAAATCGAAGGGACGCTATTGGGCATCAAAGGTCAGTATCTAATGTTTGATACTGGAGTCATCAATATTCGAAAATATGGTGGGTATAACTTGGAAGTAAAGGTACATGACAATGCGTGATGGCAGCCCGAAAACGATCTATCGAAAAGAATATACAGCTCCAGCGTTCACAATTGCGGATGTGGATCTGACCTTTGCTATTCATCACGGCTATACCTTGGTTTCTAGCCGCTTGAATTTACAGCGGCAGCGACAGGATGAGGCTCCGTGGATTCTTGATGGTGAGGATCTAGAAATCGAGTGTATCGAGATTGACGGGACGCCCTTACAAAAACACGAATACAGCTACGATGGTAGTCAGCTAACGCTGCCCCAAATAGGGGATAGTTGTCAGCTGTTCACGCGAGTACGCATTTTCCCTGAGGCCAATACAGCCCTCGAGGGGCTTTATCGGTCTAGGACTATTTATTGCACTCAATGTGAAGCAGAGGGCTTTAGGAAAATAACTTTTTTTCTTGATCGACCCGACGTGCTTGCTATTTTCAAAGTCACAGTTGAGGCTGATAAAGCATCGTGCCCGATACTGCTGAGTAATGGTAATGCAGTCTCCCAAGAGGATTTGTCTGAGGGTCGGCATCGGAGTGTCTGGCACGATCCGTGGCCCAAGCCTTGCTACCTGTTTGCCTTGGTGGCGGGTGATTTAGAATCGGTGTCAGATACATTTACCACAACCTCGGGCCGTGAGGTGGCGCTAAATATCTTTGTTGAGGCCAAGGATGTGAACTACTGCGATCATGCTATGGATTCCTTAAAGCGATCTATGCAGTGGGACGAAGAGGTATATGGTCTTGAATATGATCTTGATCTTTTCAATATCGTCGCTGTCGATGATTTTAATATGGGAGCCATGGAAAATAAGGGCCTGAATATCTTCAATACCTCTTGCGTGCTGGCTTCTCCAGATATCACCACAGATGCCGGTTATTTAAGGATTGAGTCAATTGTTGCGCACGAATATTTCCATAACTTTTCGGGCAACCGGGTCACCTGTCGCGATTGGTTTCAGTTGAGTTTAAAAGAGGGTTTTACGGTTTTTCGCGACTCGCAATTTTCAGCGGATATGAATTCTCCGGGGGTTAAGCGCGTTGAGGACGTTAGTTTTCTGAGGACTCATCAGTTTGCTGAGGATGCAGGTCCTATGGCACACCCAGTGCGTCCCGACAGCTTTATTGAAATTTCAAATTTTTATACCTTAACCGTGTATGAAAAAGGCGCGGAAGTCGTGCGGATGCTGCATACGCTTTTGGGTCATGAACTGTTTATTGCTGGTGCCAAAAATTATTTCGAGAGTCACGATGGTAAGGCGGTTACTTGCGACGACTTCGTATCTGCGATGGAGCAGGTGTCTGGCCGAGACTTGCTGCAGTTCCGTCGCTGGTACGAACAATCAGGAACTCCAGATTTGACCATTGAGGATCATTACGATCCCGTGACCCGGTTAGCCACCTTGACGGTAAGGCAAAGTAATGGATTGAGTGCTGATGGGTCTAAAAAGCCCCCACTTCACTTGCCTTTGGCGGTGGGCCTGGTTGTGAACGGAGAATCGCACACGTTTGAGGAGGGCAGTACTACCCGCCTTCTTGAAGTCACAGAGCCCAGCCAAGTTTTTCAGATTAATAATGTTGACGATAAGCCTGTGGTGTCTCTACTGCGGGGTTTTTCTGCACCCGTTAGGCTAAAAAGTGCTGACGACGATAATACGTTGGCGATGTTGATCGGAAGCGATACTGATGATTTCGTGAAGTGGGACGCTATGCAGCGTTACGCATCGAGGGTTATTGAAGCTCAGATGCGCGGTGAATCGTTATCGGGCGCCTTCGTGTCGGCGTATCGACAAGTCATGTCGAGTGACATTGATGATGCCATGAAGGCACTGCTGCTGATGCTGCCCTCCGAGGAGTCGCTTGCTGATCGACAAGCGCAACAGGGTTGTGTCGATGTTTTCGAAATTAGGGCGGCCCGGGAGCACATCAAGAAAACCCTAGCGGCTGAATTTTCAGAGCAGTGGACAGCTTGGTATAGCAGCTACGATGTCTCAGAGACCTATCAAGCAAACGGCCGACAAATTGGTCGGCGAGCGTTACGCCATCTTGCTTTGAGTTATCTGTGCCACGCCCAACCTAAGGCGTTGGAGTGGGCAGGTACTTTGCTGAGTCAAGCCGATAATCTCAGTGATCGTTTGGCCGCACTTCAAGTTTTGGTCAATACGGGTGATGAGCCAATTCGCAGCGCAGCGCTAGAAAATTTCTATGAACAGTGGCAACACGAGGCGCTAATCGTAAACCAGTGGTTCACATTGCAGGCGATGCGCCCTAGCGCGGACACAGTTGAGGCGGTAATACAGTTACAGACCCATGGAGCCTTTGATTGGCGCAATCCGAATAAAATTCGGGCTTTGGTGGGCGGTTTCGCTTCCGCTAACCCGACAGCATTTCATCGTAAAGATGGTGCCGGATATGCTTTGTTGGGTGATGTTATCGCCAGGGTGCAGTCGGCCAATCCACAAATTGCGGCGCGTTTGTGCACGCCGTTAACCCGCTTTCGCCGTTATTCTCAGGGCGTCGAGGCGATGCAGAGTCAGCTCGAGCGTATTGCAGGGCTTGAAAATTTGTCGCGAGATGTTTTTGAGGTTGTCGGCAAGGCCTTGGAAAAATAGTCAGGCAGGGGTCTGATCGGTAATTTCAGATTCTACATCGATCGGACGATAACGCTCATAAATGGCTTCGATTTCACGATGCTGACTGAGAAGAGCCTGTAAAACGCCCGGATGAAAATGGTCTGGGTTTGATTTCTCGTCGCCGCTGACCAAAATTTCCATCGCCACATGGTGAGGTAGAGCCGCTCTGTAGGGGCGGTGTGATCGCAGGTTGTCATAGGTATCTACTGCATGAACTATCGCTGCTTCAATGCTTATTTCATCGCCTTTTAGCCCTGCAGGATAACCCGATCCGTCCCAGTTCTCGTGGTGCTGCAATGCGATATTTTGTGCCACCTCGATTATGGGGTCGTCATAGTGTTCAAGGAGTGCTGCACCCAACCGGGTATGATCTTTCGTTTTTTCGAATTCTTCTTCGGTAAGCGTGCGTTCGGCGGTATAGATATCAGTGGGCCCCCCGAGTTTGCCAATGTCATGAAGCAAGCTAGCAAGCCTGATTTGCTGGCAATGCTGGGTCTCTAGACCCAGACGGACAGCGACGCAAAGCGCCATTTCTGAAATTCTGTGCACATGTTGCTCTATGCCCGGAGCGTAGTGTTCAGCGCCTATAGCAGCGATTTCAGAAGTCGCCCCCATACCCTCCTTGATCGAACCTGATTTGCCGAGCGCTCTGCTTTCGAGGTTGACGTTGAGCATCGAGTTTTGAAAATTTCGGTAGTGCTTTTGATTAATGCTATCTGTGGCTTCTGACAGCTCTTTAAGCAGTTCTTCAACGACGATGGGCTTGAAGAGAAACGCGAAGGCACCTAACTTCAGTGCGGAAACAATCGCGTTATTGTCGCTAGCGCCGGTAATAAAAAGCGTTTCAAAAACACGTTCGTTAGCGGACTCAATTTTTTTTATGGCATCAAGGGTTTGTATTCCAGTGGCTCTCGGCATGCGAATGTCGAGCAGTAAAATTTCGATCATTTCGTCAGCGCGAAATTTCTCAAAGGCGTCGATACCATCAATCGCGGTAGTGACGTCGTAACCCTGCTCTACTAGCAGCTCACGAAGTTCTGTTCGCACCTGCGCATCATCTTCAGCTAACAGTATTTTCATTGCAGCTTTGTGGGTAACCTATTTGCGTTAGTAATTCGTGAGGTTAGCGCTTAGGATAGCTCATTACTTCTTGGATTAGTTATCCTGCAGACGTTTTTCTGTGCAAAATTAAGGAAAGTGTACCTATGACTAGGGTGTTAATTGTTGAAGATGATGAAATTCTTGGAGACGAGCTTCGCGATGTATTTACCCAGTGGGGATTCGAGGCATTACTTGTAGCGTCCGTTAATGATTTCTGGGCCAACGTCGAAGATTATCAACCACAGTTGGTAGTGGTGGATCTGACGCTGCCCGACGGATCCGGCGTTGATATCATAAGAGATGTTCGCAGTAAGAGTGACATAGGCATTATTGTGATGTCAGGTCGCAGCGACGAAATCGAGCGTGTTGTTTGCATTGAAACAGGCGCCGACGATTATGTTGTGAAGCCATTCAGCTCGCGTGAAATGGTTGCGCGCATTCGGCAACTGATGTACCGGACGGGTGGAGTTGCGTACACGCCAAGCGCAGCGGTTAGTGCCTTAGAGACTGGGCGTTTCAAGTTCAACGATTATGTTTTTGATACGAGCGCGATGGCATTGACGGATCCTGGCGGCGATGAGGTCTCCCTCACCACGCTGGAATTCTCGGTATTAAAAACCATGGTTGTCCACGCTAGACAGGTACTTTCCAGAGAGTTTCTGCTGGAATCAGTTCATGCGACTAATTGGGTCGGTTCTGACCGAAATATTGATAACTTGGTCAGTCGCATACGTAAAAAAATTAGTGCCCCGGGCAGCGCCCCTCCGGTACGCACAGTACGCGGTGTGGGGTATATGTTTGCGTTGGAAGTGGAGCCATTTTGAGGTTAATTCGTGGGGTACAGACGCAGTTCAGTGACCTCTTTTGACGCTGTCCCAGCGTCGTAGTTCTTCAGCAGTTTAAAAAGTTTCGCCCCTTGCCACGATGGGTTGCTTTCTTTTGAAAAAAGCAGAGTGTCGATGGCGCGCAGTTCTACGGCCAGGTCGCCACCTACTCGGGCGGCGATTTCATTCAGAGTGTTGGGTGAAGAGTCGTCAAATCGTTTATGCCCCCAGGTTAAAACAGCTAAACGCGCCGCGACCGGATCATTGGTGCTGCACGCCTTGCGCACGGACATTAAATGCTGTGTTTTTTGAGCGTCGATGTCTGCTTGACCATGGGGTGGGTTTGCCTTTGCGTCTCGACGTCGCAACCACAATAAAGCGCCCAATATTGCCGCTAACAACCAGCCGGTTGCGGCGCTCATCTGCCACAGCCGTCTGCTGACAGTAGTGCCTTCGGTGAGTACTGGAGTGGTTGCGATATCACTGTTGGCGCTATCTTTGGGTGCAAGTAGGTCGGTGACACGAATACGCTCCTCTGGGAGCCGAGCAAATTCCAGCGTATCGGTTTTGGTATTCCACCAGGGAATGGTGCGCTCTGGAAGCGTCCAGTTACCGGCTTCACTACTCACCAAGGCCTCACTTTGAAGTCGATAGCCTTCAAGCCCTAACGGGATTTCCCGCTGTTCGATAGTTTCTTTGTCTGGATAAAATCGCAGTCCTTTAATGCCACCGGTTCCGCCCAGGCTGGTCACGGGAGGCAATTGGCTACCCTGCAGCCCTTGGGCCGTTATTTCTAATGTTCTGGTAGTGGAGTCACCGGTGCTTAGCTGCTCAGGCGCCGCACTCCAGCGGCTGGTCAGCGACAGTTGCTGGGCGGGTAACCAAACATCACCCGGAAATGTTGCTGGCACTGGCTTAACACGGATATTGATCGGATCAGATTTAATCGCAATTCGACGGCCGAGGCGGGCGCCTAAAAGTGATCTGCCCGGCAAGAGTTCCCGACCTGAAAATGCTATGGCAGGGATAAGAAGGTCCCCCGATTTCTGTGGAAATAATGCGTAGCGTAGTTCCGTAACCTGCCAGAGTCGCCCCCCAGAGCGTCGCTGAAAACTCTTTTGCTCAAGAGGCTCTTGATAGGTATCAGGAATGTCGACGTCAGAAACTGCTCTGTTGTCGAGATTGATGGCCTGTTGGAGCGTTATCGTGAGTATGACCTGAGCTTGCACATAGACTTCTGTGTTATCGACTGTTGCATCAAAGGTGACCAGTTCTTCAGCTAATGCAAATTCGGGCTCGGGGGATACTTTTATAGCTGTGGGAGTTGTTCTACGCCCTCCCGTATTAAAGGCGGGTATGGTGAGAACGCCTTCTCGCAACGGCGATAGCTCGATCTCGAGTGTGCGGGTAATGTTTTGTTCGCCACCAATAAGTCGAGCGCTGGTTGAGCTAGATCGCTGTAGAATTTCAAAATCAATCTCAAGTTGGTCTAGGCTGATTTGATCAGGCCGCTCTCCAGCGTCTGCGGTTAGTGTCAGGCGTAGTGTTTCGCCCATGGCGATATTGGTACGATCAACTTCTGCAGTGATGCGTGCGGTTGTTGGCATCGATAGCAGCAGACACAAAGCGCTCCACAGCCAAAGGCCTCTCGATTTACCAGCGTACATCTTCATCGGGCTCCTCACCTTGGCGTAACCTTTGAATCGTTTCGTAGCGAAATTTGCGCTGTAACAACCCACCGGGATCATCAGGCACACGCCGCAGCCACTGCTCTAGGGCCTGCTGCTTTTCTAAGCCGGCATCAAATTTCCCCATTTGCTCTTCGGTTTTTGCGTCGAGGCGTGCCTGCATTTCTTCAGAAAGTGGGGTCGTGTCTTGACCTGTTTCGTCTTCTGTTGCGCTCTCGGAATCGCGGGTTTCTCCCTCTTGAGGACTTGGGTTTCCAGAGTCTCCATCAGCATCGTTTTGTTGTGAGGGGTCGCCGTCTGAATTGGACTGCGAATCTTCGCTATTTTGCTCTTGCGATTCACCCTCTTGATTTTGGTCGGATGACTCATCCTCAGCATCAGACGACTCGTCATTGTCAGAGTCTTGCTGGCGTTCCTGATCTTCTTGGGACTGTTGCTCTTGCTGCTTTAACAATTGTTCTACGAGCTCGCGGTTGCGAAGTGCGTCATCGGCTTCAGGCATCAAGGCAAGGGATTGATTAAACGCTTCTAAGGCTTGTTCGAGCTTGCCCGACATGGCCAATGCATTGCCTTGGTTATACCAATGATCAGCATCATCCCCCTTTTTGAAGCTGTCTGCTGCGTCTTGCCAGTTTTCGGCAGCATACTGAGCCGTGCCTCGCCAAGCATTATCTTCAAACAAGTTGGCCGCAGCTTTGGCATCTCCCTGTTCAAGGGCACGGGCGCCCTGTTGGTCTTGGGTCTGCCACAGACCCGACAAGAGCTGCGCGCTCGCCGGGGAAGGCGAGAGTAATGGCACTATCAGGAAGGCAGCCAAGGCGCCCCGTCTAAAGAGGGGTAGTAAGGAGAGTCCTAGAATTAACGCCAGCCAGTTGCTGTGATCAAGCCAGCTATCGGTTTCTCGGTCGAGGGCGATCTCGCCTAGGTCTAGCGTGGGTGAACGTTGCAAAAGTAGGTCGAGGTCACGGTTGTCGAGTGTAATTTCGGTAAAGCGCCCCCCCAGAGCACCAGCATGATCTGCCAATACTCTAGGCTCAAAGCTGGGAATGACTATCTCGCCATTTTCTCGGCGCAGAAAGCCACCATCGGGCCTCGGGATGGGGGCTCCTGAGCGTGTTCCCACGCCTAAGATTGCTAACTCCGCTCTCGCTGCAGCGAACTCGTCACTTATTTCCCGAGCTTGAAATTTTGGCATGCCATCAGTGATGAGTAAGACCTGACCGTTTGCAACTCCAGCCGTTTGTAGCAGCCCAGTGGCGACCTCAAGCGCCGCTGTCACGTTGGATCCGGGCAGGGGCATAATATCGGGTGTTAGTGCACTGAGTAGGTTTTCAATGGTACGGCGGTCGTCTGTCAGCGGAGCGACGACATGGGCATCTCCAGCATAGACGACTAGCCCCGTTACACCTTCATCACGGCGCGCAAGTAGATCGAGAATTTTTTGCTTGGCGCGCTGAACTCGACTCGGTTGAATATCGGCAGCACTCATCGATGCGCTGAGATCTAGAACAATGACTAATGCATCGGCGCGTTGAAAGACGGGTACATCAATCTTTTCCAGGCTAGGACCGGCAATCGTTATTATCGCCATGACAAGCCATAAAAGTGTCCACCAATGGCCCATTTTTTTTCCACGTTTCGTATTGCTGGACATCAGGTGGGGCAAGAGATGGGAGTCGATGACCTTAGCCCAACTCGCGGAAGTTTAAACTGAACGCCATAGCATGAAAAGGGCGGGCGGCAGGGCAAACAGTAACCATAACGCTTGTGGTCGCAGCAAGTTGAATCCGTCGTCAATCATATTGCTGTTCCCCGGCGGCGGACCGCAGACGGAGTTGGGGCCAGGTATGAAGAAAAACCAGTAACAGTGCCAACCAAAATGCCACCGAGGCAGGGACCCAGGTCATTGACTCGATGGGCCTAAAGGTGGTTTTTTCCTGTTCCACAGGCTCTAGCTCATCGAGTACTTGATATATGTCTTGCAGCTCTTTAGGTGTTCTTGCCCGGAAATAACGACCACCGGTTGCTTGAGCAATGGCGGTCAGTAGTGCTTCATCAACCTCTCCAGAAGAGTTACTTGAAGTTCCTAGGCGCCTACTGATACCAATGGTGTAGATTTTGACATTCATCTCTGAGGCGAGGGCTGCGGCTTCCATTGGGTCAACAGTGCTCGCTGTATCCTGGCCATCGGTGAGTAAAATTAAGACCCGCGAGTCGGCCGGGCGCTCACGTAAGCGTTTGACCGCCAGCCCCAGTGCATCACCAATGGCAGTATCTTCGCCCGCAAAACCCAGTTGGGCTTCTTCAATGAACTGCTTGACGGTCTTAACATCAAAGGTCAGGGGGGCTTGTACATAGGCCCGAGTACCGAAGAGGATAAGCCCAACTCGGTCTCCTGTTCTTCGGCTCGCGAAGTCTGCTGCGATAGCTTTGACCGCGGTGATTCGTGATACCAAACTGTTGCCAATCTGCATGTCTTCGATTTGCATGCTACCCGAGAGATCAATCGCAAGCAGCAAATCTCGGCCCGAATTTGCAAGTTCTATAGGTTCACCGACCCACTGCGGGCGGGTGGCGGCAGTGACCAAGCTCAGCCAAATTAAGACCAACACAGCAAGCTTCAGTGGGCTACTTTGAAATCCCAGTGACGATGTTTCTGCTAACTGCCTCCAGCGATTTGTAAAAGGAGCCTCTAGCGCTGCTTCCTCCGTGCGGTTGCCTGCACGCAGCAACCTCATGACGATTGGGAGGGGGGCTAAGGAGAGTAGCCATGGATAAGCCAGCTCGATCATGTGGCTTTCCCGTTTGGGCGATTATTGTGATGCCGAATCCAGCGCGCAGCGCCCAGCAATAGCTCTTCAGGAGCGGGGTCGCTAGGTGTGCGATAAACCTTTTCAAGCGATTGCATCCAGTTCCCATCCACCTTTGGGGCGCTGGTGCTCAACATCTGTAACCATTTGGTTCCGTGCAATCCCGCCACCTCGCGGCTTGGCCAGGTACGTAGTGCGGTCGCTTTCAGCAGTTTATTGACCTGCTCCAATGTGGGTTTATCCAGTGCTTGGAGCACCTTGATTTGGCGCAGGGCGAGCCTTCGATAGTGATTTTTATGCCATCGTTTGGCCAATGCCCACCCCAAAAGGCCAAATAAAAAGACGACGATGAAGAAAACTAGCCACCACCCCGGGGCCAGTGGCCACCAGCCTATTGCGCTCGGTTCTCGCAACGGTGCCAACTGATCAAGTAAGGAGGTCGTATTCATCATTCCCTAGTGTGCTGGGAAGTAGCGTTGAAGCACGTTCAGCGGTAGCTGATCGGTGCTTATTGGGATAAGGGGTATTCGTAAACCTTGGTAGGCCTCACGCAGCGCCTGTTCATGCTCATCAAATTCGGCGCTAAACTGCGCCACTAGTTTTCGATTGCCTGTATTCAGAGCACTGCGCCCTGAGGCATCGCTGACCACATAGTGACCCGCTGCGGGTAAGTTGCGCTCTAGGGGATCACTAATCATGACCCCAGTGATCTGTACGTGTTGTACAAGGCGGCGTAGCGTTTGCAGAACTTTTGGGTCCAACCCGTCATGGAAGTCGCTAATTAAAAATAAGGCGCTGCCGGGTCGTGCAATACGTTGTATCTGTTTGAGCTGCTCAGCGAGGGGAAGAGGTTCGCCATCACCGTTGTTTTTATCGCAACGGACCATTTCGCGAATGATGGCGAGTACGGTATGTCTCGATCGCGCGGGTCTAATATCTTCTGCGCGGTTACCCGATACCACCATGCCCCCAACACGCTCACCACGATCAAGTGCTGACCACAATAGTAGGCTGGCGGTATGAGCCGCCAAGACAGATTTAAAGCAGTTACGCGAGCCAAATCGCATCGTATGCCTTAAATCAAGTGATATGAGCACGGGTCGCTCGCGCTCTTCGTGAAACAGTTTGGTATGGGGCTCTCCCGATCGCGCAGTCACCCGCCAGTCGATAGCCCGAACGTCATCCCCGGCGGTGTACTGCCTCACCTCATCAAACTCTACGCCTCGTCCACGGCGGTAAGAGCGCTTAGCTCCCGCGAGATTGGCTAGTGCTCGACTGGCTTTAGTAACGTCAAGGAAGCGGGCAGAGAAACGTGCAGCGATTAGTGGGCTGCTATCGATATCTGCGCCGTAGGGTTGTTGTTGCTGAAATTTCACCATTAGCCCACGGCTACTGTCTCAAGAAGTCGATTAATAACTTGAGTCCGGGTTACCCCCGCAGCTTCTGCCTCAAACGACAGTATCAGGCGGTGCTTGAGGCAGTCGGTAACCACTGCCTGAACATCATCGGGACTAACATAGTCGCGACCGTGTAAATAAGCATTTGCCCGCGCGCAGCGGTCTAGAGCAATGGTTGCGCGTGGGCTGGCTCCAAACTCTAACCAATCGGAGAGCTCGCTATCGTAAGCACCGGGCTCTCTGGTGGCTATGACCAGTTGAACAATATAGGCCTCAACAGCTTCTGCCATGTGCACGGATAAAACCGCTTGGCGAGCTTTAAATACGGCATCTTGGGAAAGTGCTGTGGGCGGTGCTGGGGTGGTACCGCTGGCCTCCCTTCGTGCCAGTTGAAGAATGCGTGTTTCGGCATCAGCATCTGGATAGGACACGTTGACTTGCATAAGAAATCGATCAAGTTGAGCTTCGGGTAACGGGTAAGTTCCCTCTTGTTCGATGGGGTTTTGCGTTGCCATGACCAGGAACATTTCCGGAAGGGGGTAGGTGCGCGTTCCTACGCTTACTTGCCGTTCAGCCATGGCCTCCAGCAGCGCAGATTGCACTTTTGCGGGGGCTCGGTTGATTTCGTCCGCGAGTATCAGGTTGTTGAAAATAGGGCCCTGTTGAAATTCAAAGGTGCCTTGTTGCGGTCGAAAAATATCGGTGCCCGTGATGTCCCCAGGAAGCAGGTCGGGAGTAAATTGAATGCGATGAAAGCCGCCCTCTATCCCTTCTGACATTTGTTTTATGGCACGGGTTTTGGCCAGGCCTGGGGCGCCCTCAACCAGAAGGTGTCCATCAGCCAGCAGTGCAATTAATAGTTTGTGAATGAGATCGTGCTGGCCAATAATTTGGCCAGCCAACCAGTGCTCAAGTTGTTGTAAGGGTGTCGAAGTCACGTAAATCGCTCTGTCGTAGGAATCCAAAGGATATGGGTCCTGTTATGACAAAAACAAGTGTTGTGAGTTCAGCCCAAAACGGTGAAAAACCTTGAAATCATCTAATTCCCGTCCTAATTCTGACCACTGCGTCAGGGTTAGGTGGTGATTAATCGATGGATCCGGTCAAAAGCCCGAAAGCTTATGGCAGGCTGTAATATTGGTTAGGCCTTCCCACTGGTCGATTCGACCCTCGCGCCACCCTTGTAACCAACTCAGTTTATGGGGGCCGGTTCCATGTGGGCAGGTTTCACGTGAACGCCCAGAAAGCCCGATTTGGTAGCCACGTTCAAAAGCACGTTTCAGCATATCGCGTTTGGATCTTCGCATCGTTCGATCTCCTAATTATTGGTAACAACCGTTGGTTCAAAGAACCAACGTATATCAATCGCAAATGAGGGAAATGGGTGCAGAGCAGCCGGTAGGCCTGTCCTGAACGGGTGTGCCTCAATGGGGCATAACCCTTGTGGTGCAGAGGCGTCGCTGCCGTTGTTGACAGCTTGCAGGATGCTTCTTTGAGTTGTTGTTGAGAGTCTGCACAACCTGAATAAAAACAGAAGCCACAACAGCTGTCGAGGTTTGATTGGTTCTAATCAGCAATTGGGATCTTTAAAAGCTACCTAACACTTAATATTTTGTCTGTTGTTGTCGTAATAAGCTGTTGTAAAGCCGAAGGGAAAATCTAAGGTGGTACAAATATTGTTGTTTTTTGGCGGGCAGCCGGAAATTTAAATTTTCTACAGACGTCGGACTAAACGTTGACGCGCCGATGCCAGGGCGGGCACGTTAAAAAAGCGTTTAGGAGTCTTGTGGGGTAAATCAGGGTAGCCAGGGGAGTCCATGGGGGAGTAAGTGGCCTGCACCTAACATCTCAGCCTTGTAAGCGCCGCCAAGCTAAAAATCCTTTATTGAAAGGGCTACCCCTAAGGGCTGCTGCAGAAAAATTATTCGCACTTTGCCCCGGTTTTTCTTGGTGTAACGAACTCAGTTTTTATTGTTAACCGCTAAATAGCATTGCGTGAACCTTCGTTCAGGCGCCGTCAAGCGTTAGGTGGTGGCCAGAGTTAAATGTTGTTGGAGTTTGGTTTTCGGTGGGCGATCTTTGCGTTCGCATTAATTTTCGCTGGCGCCAAATCTTGTGTGATCCGGACTGAAAATAGGGTCGTACAAAGCGCATTGGAACGACCACAGGGTTGGTCCCAGTATGTCTTGCGATAGTTTTAGGCCATCTTCCCCCAGATGGTTTTTTCTCCCCGGCCCTCGCGGCCGGGGTTTTTTTTCTACCCTTTCTTTCTGGCGCGGGCTGTCCTGCGGTGCATCGCTGTTATTATTGGTGGGCTGTGGTTCTGCAGAACTTCAGGACCATGAGATAATGAGCCCTGAGCTGCAGCCCGAAGATTTCTTTTCAGGTTTCTTAACTGCACACGGGGTGGTGCGTGACCGTCGGGGCGGTGCGATTCGGCAATTCAATGCAGATATTAGCGCTTGTTGGTCTGACGGCGTTGGCATCCTAGACGAAGACTTTGTTTTCGACGACGGAGAAAAACAAAAACGCGTTTGGACGTTAACCCCGGGCTCGAACCAAACCTTCATCGCCACTGCTGGTGATGTCGTGGGCGACGGAGTGGGTCGCTGGAGTGGCAGTGCGTTTGTTTTGGACTACACGCTGCGTATTCAACTTGAAGATAGTACCGTCGATGTTCGAGTCGACGATCGCATGTATCGGATTAGCGAACATGTTGTCGTCAATCAGTCGCAGATGACGAAGTTCGGAGTGGATGTGGGCGAAATACTGCTCACTATTATTCGTCATCCTGAGACCGAGGTTCAATGCGCTCCCGATTAACAACGCAAGTTCTTGGCTTTGCGGGTCTCACCCCTTTTTATTTGTCGCTAGCTGGGGTAGCCCTTTTAGAAGATTATCCTAGAGCCTTATCGGTTCAGGGGTTCGTTATTTATTCTTTGGCTATCCTTTGCTTTCTCTCGGGGGCTTTGTGGGGGCACGCGCGTAGCCTGCCCGATCGCGACCAAATTGGACATCTAGTGATTAGCAACGGCATTGTCATTTTTGCTGTTGCGAGCGTGCTAACGGCACAAGTGGTGCTGGCTGTACTTTTATTGATGCTCGGCTATTTGGCGCTGCTTTGGTTCGAACGGCGCACTGAGGAGACAAAGAATTGGTACTCCGCTATGCGCGCGCAGCTAACCCTTGGGGTCGTGCTCGCTCACTTGCTGTATGTTGGCTTGAACGTGGTCATGTTGGACTGACGTATTTGGCTCACATCCACACACTTAAAATGTGAAAAATGATCATAGGGAGCAACAATGACGGACCGTGAAGACCCATGGGTTTTGCATCACTATGAAGCGTCGCCCTACGCTGAGAAAATACGATTGATGTTTGGCCATACGAGATTGCCTTGGCATTCGGTCATCTCACCGCCTATGCCACCTCGCCCTAACCTCGATCCACTTACAGGGGGATACCGACGCATACCGGTTGCACAGCGTGGGGCCGACTTGTTTTGTGATACGGCGCTAATTTCGCTTGAAATTGCGAGGGAAACAGATCGCGCGGCGTTGCGTCCCGATTCCGTAAGTGAGGACTGTGAGCCACTAGTAGCCCACGCGCAGGGCGATGTCTTCTTCTCGGTAATCACCAGCGAGCCACCTTTGAAAATTTTGGGTGCGCTGTTGCGTAATTTCGGCCTTCGGCAAACCTATCGATTTTTTAAAGACCGAAAGAGCATGATGAAAGACGCTACGATTCGCCCGCCCTCAGGTAAGCGAGCCGGTGCTGTAATCTCAACGTTCTTTTCTGATTTAGATGCGCTGCTTGCAGATCGCGCTTTTCTTGATGGAGAGCGGCCAGGTTATGCTGATTTCGCAGCGATACATCCGGTCAAGTTCAAAATGGATCTCATGGGGACTGCTTTACCCAGGGCTTTAAAAAACCTCAACCGCTGGTATGAGGCCATGCTTGCTCCGGGTCATGGCGAGCGATTTGAGCTGCAGCCCGATGCCGCGTTCAGGATGGCTGCTCAGTCAGAACCCCGGCCTTTACCTCCGTCAGAAACTCACGAATATTTGAATCAGCAGGTTAGTGCAGCGCCTACTGATTATGGTCAGGTTCCTATTACCGGTAGTTTGATCAGTGTGACAACCGAACGCTATATTATCGCGAGACAAACAGAGGATTTTGGCGTCTTGCATGTCCATTTTCCTCGAGCAGGATACGTCGTAAAGCCCAGCTAAGGGCTAATACATTGATAACTCGGAGGTAGGGCATGACGCAGGGTTACGCTTTGGTTACGGGGGCGTCAGCAGGCTTAGGAACCGAGTTTGCGCGTCAGCTGGCGGCAAAGGGTTTTAATTTGTTACTGGTAGCTCGTCGTGGCGAGCGTCTTCAGGCTCTCGCGGCCGCTTTACAGCAAGAGTTTGGCGTAATTGTGAAAACGCTGGTGGCGGATCTTGCTCAACCCAGCGCCCCGCAGTCAATCGAGCAGTTTTGTCATGAAAACACGCTCCAAATCGACTGGTTAATCAATAACGCCGGCATTGCGGGTCCGGACTTGCTGACCGATCGCGATTGGGGTGAGCAACAAGATTTTTTCCAGCTCATGATGTTATCGGTAGTCGAACTTTGTCATCGATTTGTACCTGCGATGGTCGCTCGGGGGTTTGGACGGGTTGTAAATGTGGCCTCAGTAGCGGGGCGAATTCCTAGATCAGGGGGCTGTAACTACGGGCCTAGTAAAACCTATTTAATAGCCGTGTCTGAGGAGCTTAATTTGACCGTAGCTGGTCAGGGCGTGCATGTCACCGCACTGTGCCCGGGGTTCACTCACACCGACTTTCATGAAACTGCGGGCCTTGCCGACATGAAGGCCGGTATGCCACGTTGGCTCTGGTACGGCGCTGACATTGTTGTTAGTGACGGTATTCGCGGCGCAGAAGCCGGTAAGTCAATTGTGATATCCGGTCGTTTATATCGTTGGTTAGACCCTTTGTTTCAATCAACTTGGACCCGTAGATTTTTTCGGATTAAGGCTCGTCCAGAGCCTTCCTAACGGTCGGCTAGGGCTCCTTGGCGAAAATCTTTCATCCACTGTGTCGGTGAGCAGCGATTAACCGAACGGAAGGAGCGCCGAAAATTGGCGGCATTCTCATAGCCTAAGTCGGCGGCGACAGCTTCCACGCTAGCACCATCAAGCAGCATGTTTTTCGCGCAATCGTGGGCGGCTATTAGCTTTAACTCACGGAATGTCGTCTGCTCCTCCATCAGGCGTCGACTGAGGGTTCGCGGTGACAGGTGTAGTGATTCCGCAATGTCTTGAATATCGGGTAAGGGCGGGCGTTGAGACTGCAGCACACTGCGCAGGTGTCGTGTAAATGGCTTATCGCCGGGCGAAATAGCGTGTTGCAGCTGCTCGCTCAGGTGCCGACGTGAGAGTTGCCAAACTTCAGGGTTGCTAAACGGCGAGCGGGTATTCAACCATGCCGTGGGAAATTCCATTCCCGTAAATCGGCTATCGAAACTCAATTTGCCTTTGAGCTGGGTACCTATTGAGGCCTCCCGTGTGAGGCGGGGGTGAGCTACTTTAAAATGAATAGTGCCTTCGGTGGACCCTACCAGATCGGTGAGGTAGTCCTGAAGCAGGGCAAAGACAGTTTCAGCGTGTATGAGCAGTGAGGCGCCTAGGTCCCGATCGGTCTCCAGCGTTAATCGAGTCACGCTTCGCCCCGCTAATAACTCAAAATGTAAGTATTCGGCTTCTAGGGTCGAGTAGCTAGACATGGCTTGCAGACCCGCGCCCAAGGTGGGTGCTGACATCATGGCAACGCCCATCATACCCAGTGTGGCGAGCCCGTTGCGACTAACAATTACTGTGCCTAACGAAATTTCCCCGAGCATTTCTTGCGCATTCGCAAGCAATTTAAGAAAGTCTTCAAGGTCTAGCTTGGTGAGTTGCCACAAAGCCTCTGCATCAAGCTTGGAGCCCTGAAACAGCGCAGCTTCATCATGACCTCGGATCGAAAGTTCGCGATGAAGCAGTCTCGCGTAATGTGCACTTATCATGTTTCAACCCTCTTTAGGCGCATAATGACACCCTGATGGCGAAAGAGGAATGGGCCGTTTAGCGTTAAGTTGCTTAAACTGCGTGCATTAGGTTAGGAGAACATAAATGTCTGATCAAAATACAGTAAAGGTAATGAAGCGCTCAGCGAATGGTTATTGCGATGCCTTGGCCTGGCCCACAATATTGCTGATCGGCGTTGCACTTCCTCTATATTTTCTAACACCGGTAGCGGTGGTTATGGGGCTTTTGCCTGTGATTGCAGGAATGCTTTTAATGGGCTTTTTAACCTACGCCGTTTACACCGCATTACATGAGGCTGTCCATGGTGCGGTTTGTGGTGGTCTTCAGAAAAACCGTTGGGTCAATGAATGGGTGGGTTATGCCGCAGCGATTCCATCAGGTATCCCAATGTGCGCCCACCGCCATGAGCATTTTTCACACCACAATCACACCAACAAGGTGGGTGAGGACCCAGATCTGGTTTGTGCTGATATGACAACTAGTCTCTGGAGGCTTGTTGCGTCTCCAATGTTGCTAACCGCGCAGCAATACACACTTTTTTTGCGAGAGAGGTGGCCCACTGCTCACAAGGAGCTCCGCAGAACTTTTGTACTAGAAACCAGTGTCATAGTGCTCAGTCGCATTTTGCTTCTGATTGCATTATTTGGTCCTGTAGCTGCAAGTGCTGGTGTCTCAACACTTTCTGTGGGTGTTGACGTGCTATTCACACTGGTTGTAGGGCCACTGCTTGGGCAAGTGGTTTTGGTTTATCTGTTTGCTTACGTCGTCCATAGGCCACACACCGTTGCGGGCAAGTTTGTTGACACCTCCATTTTCGAATTGCCGAAGGCATTTCGCGGAGTGGGCACTTGGCTGTGGGGTTTTCAGAACTACCACGGCATTCATCACGCGTTCCCTAGAGTCCCTTGGTATCGGTATCGTGCAGTTTTCGAAGCCCATCGTAGTGAGTTATTTGAGCAAGGTATGCCCACTTATCAACTTTCTGGCTTAAAATGGCGGCGTATTAACTGATATCTGAAGTCACAGGCAAGGAGATAAAGCATGCCCGTTATTACCTTCATCGAATTCGATGGTACCCAGCATCAAGTCGACAGCGAGTCAGGTCTCTCTGTCATGGAAATGGCTATGAAACACGACATTCCTGGTATTGACGCTGATTGTGGAGGCTCGGCTGTTTGCGGTACCTGCCATTGTTTTGTGGAATCATCAAGTGAGCTGCCGGCGGTGGAGCCTCAAGAGGAGTCTATGCTGGGACTGCGCCCAGATCGAGAATCAAACTCGCGCCTTAGCTGCCAACTGCAAGTGAGTGATCAGGGCGGAGATATGACGATTCGACTGCCAGAGTATCAAATGTAACATCACGATTTTGGCCGCACAGCAGTATGGGCTACGCCCCCATAACCGCGCTTAATATTGAAAAAGGATCAGCCCATGAACCAAGCAGTTACTCGAAAAGATGGATTGCCTGACCCTTTGAGCACCCCGTTAGATCAACTCGACGTAGCCGACCCGAGGCGGTTTGAGTTTGATACTTGGCAGCCACTTTTTGAGCGGCTACGCAGTGAGGCTCCAGTTCACTATCAAGCACAGGGTCCTGCAGGGCCAGCACCTCACGGAGATTTTTGGTCGGTAACCCGCTTCGAAGACATTGTTGAGGTAGAGAAGAACTGGGAAGCGTTCTCTTCTGAGCCCTCTATTGCCATTTTGGATCCAGAACCTGACATGTCGGTACAGATGTTTATTGCAACTGACCCACCACTTCATGATGATCAGCGACGGGCGGTTCAGGGCGCCGTCGCCCCAAAAAATCTGCAGGAATTTGAGGCGTTAATTCGCCAGCGTACCCAAGAGACGCTGGACGGCTTGCCTTTGGGGGAAACCTTCAACTGGGTAGATCGAGTTTCCATTGATCTGACCACCAAAATGTTGGCCACACTTTTTGATTTTCCTCAGGAGCAACGTCAATTGTTGACGCATTGGTCAGATGCTGCCACATCCGATGCACGTATTACGGCGGGCCGGGGTCTGAGCATCGATGAGCGTCGAACAATCATGGGTGAAATGCTGCAATCATTTACCCAGCTCTGGCATGACCATAAAGCCAACGATCGGGAGTCCTTTGATCTGATTCGTATGTTGCAGCGTGATCCTAAAACCCAAAACATGGTCGATGAACCCTTTTCTTATCTGGGCAACTTGATGCTCTTAATTGTGGGTGGCAACGATACGACGCGAAATTCTATGACGGGAGGTGTGCTGCATTTACATCAAAACCCGTCTGAGATGGCCAAGCTAAAGGCAAATCACGGACTGATTCCATCCATGGTATCTGAGATTATTCGCTACCAGACCCCACTTCCTCACATGCGTAGAACTGCTACACGAGATGTTGAGCTCAATGGCACCGTTATTCCCAAGGGTGGCCGCGTCGTTTTGTGGTACGTCTCGGGTAACCGTGACAGCAATGCCATTCCCGAGGCAGATAAATTTATTATCGATCGGCCAAATGTTCGCAATCACCTAAGCTTTGGTATGGGTATTCATCGATGCATGGGGAATCGATTGGCGGAAATGCAGCTGCGTATCGTTTGGGAAGAGATCTTGGAGCGCTTTGAGCGCATTGAGGTCGTCGGCCCTGCCGTTAGAACCTGCAATTCGTTTGTTCGAGGCTATCATGAGCTGCCCGTGAGGTTGCATCCGAAGGTCTAGGTCAAAGCTCGCAGCTCTAGCCCCTTTTGGTCCCGGGACTGTTAAAGGGGTTGACCGCCAGTCTCTTCCAATAAAGAGAGCGACCACAGCGTCAGCAAAGCTGCCAACAATATGTAGATCGAAACGAAGATAATCCCCAGCTCGTTCCAGAGCAAAACCGCAATGGTGGGGGCGAGCGCACCACCGACAATGGCTCCTATTTGATAACCCAAGGATGCACCGGAATACCGAACCTCTGTCGAAAATAGCTCGGTAAAGTAAGCGGCTTGAGGGCCGTACTGCATGCCGAGAAAAGCCAGCCCCAAAGTGATGCCTAATACAATCAGAGGCAAAGAGCCTGTATCGATAAGAGGGAATAAAGCGAAACTCCATAGCCCCGTTAATATAGCGCCCCAACGATAAACCTTTTTTCGTCCCAATCGATCAGAGAGCCCTGAGAAATAAAACTGCGTTGGCACCATCACCGCAGAAGCGATCAAAACTGCTACGAGCATGGACTCTCGGGACAGATTGACGGTGGGTGAGTTGAGCCCGTAGGCAACGGTGAAAGCGATCAAAATATAGAAGGTCACTTGTACCGATAAAAACGCACCAGCCGCGAGCATGATTGTTCGGGGGTATTTTTTCAGGGCCTGTAAAACTGGTGATCGAACAACCACCTCGGTATGACTTTGCGAGTCTTGCGTGGCCTTTAGAGCTTTAAAGGCTTCGGTATCCTCAAGGCGTAGCTGCACAAAGAGTGATACGCCGATCAAAATGATACTGGCGAGAAAGGGCAGCCGCCAGCCCCAGCTCATAAAGGCTTCGTCACTCATGCTCATGCTGACACCGATAAACGCGAGGTTAGCGAGGATGACGCCAACGGGAGCACCGGCCTGCGCATAAGCGCCATACCAGCCTCGTTTATTGGCAGGGGCACTTTCGGTGACCAGTAACATTGCACCGCCCCATTGACCACCAATGGCAAGGCCCTGAATGAAGCGCAGTAAAACCAGTAGCAACGGTGCCGCAATACCGATGCTTCCATAGGTGGGGAGCAATCCGATAAGCGTTGTTGCCAATCCCATCATCATAAGGGCAGCGACTAAGGTGTGCTTTCGACCCACCCTATCACCGAAATGGCCAAAGATAATGCCGCCCACCGGTCTGGCAACAAATCCAACGGCAAATGTACTGAAGGAAATAATAAGCAGAACCATAGGAGGAAGGTCCTGCGGGAAAAATGCTTTTGGAAAAACGATGGCGGCGGCAGTGCCGTAAATAAAAAAGTCGTACCACTCAATACTTGTCCCGGCGAGTGATGTGAGAGCGACTTTACGCATATTTTTTCTGTCGTCATGCTCGGCGGCCATATTTGCGTCCTTTCTCCAATTGGATTTTTCTTCTTATTCGGCCACAACAATCCCACTCAAAGCGCGGTATGTCGAGCTTTGTTTGTGCCCGGTCACACGCGATGGAATATTCATTCAAGACCGCGTTATGGGGGAAAGGCGGGTTATGCGGACCATCTATATATCGATTGCAGTGCTTTCGCGCCGCCGTTACGTCAGGCTATGTCAACTTAATCAAGGTTGAGTCTCATTGGGAACTTCTTAATAGCCATAGCCCCTCCTTGTACGTTAAATTGGGAGTCTTAAAAGGAGTCTTTATGATCGACTATCACAATCCAGATGCACCAATAGGCGTTGAGGAAATACCGTATGAGCTGTCTCTAGCCGTCAAGCCAGAAGCCGCTACGACGATTGGTTTATTGGCCAATGGGTTTCCCGATTCCGTTGAATTTTTAAACGCTGTGGGTGACGCTATTCAGGCACTGTTTCCTGGTATTACCTTGCGGGCGTACAACAAAGGTAACGCCACTATTCCTGCCGGGGACAAGCTCTTGCAGGAAATTACGGGAGAATGTTCCGGCGTCATTGCTGCCTACGGACATTGAGGCTCTTGCACTACCGGCACCGTGCGTGACGGAATTAATATTGCAAACCTTGGTATTCCAGCAGTGGCATTGGTGACGGAAGAATTTTGGGCTCAGGGCGACTTTGTTGCTCAGTCCTTGGGCATGCCAGCAGTGCCCCGTGTTCAGTTGCCTCACCCTGTGGCAGGAACAGAGACGACGACTATGCGTAAGATCGCAGAGTCAGTAGCGCCCACGATTATTCAGGCTTTGGAGGGGTGCGGTGACTGATTTGCTTTCTGCAGCTGATGAGGCACAAGCGCTTGAGGATCTGCATCAGCGAGGGTGTACTGACGGTCTACCCGTGGTTATTCCCACGGCTGAGAGGGTTGCGCGCATGGTGCTGGCCTCCGGCCAGGCCGGAGATATGGTGCTGGGCACTATGGGGCCGGGTCATGGGGTGGCGAGTATTGAAAAGGTTGCTGTGGCGGCGGTTATGGCGGGGTGTCTGCCTGACTATATGCCGGTTGTCGTAGCAGCAGTTAAAGCTGTCATCGAGCCGACTTTTGACCTTACGGAAATGCAGGCAACAACCCACTGCACCGCCCCATTGATGATTGTCAACGGCCCTGCACGCCATAACTGTGGCCCTATTGTTTCTGGTACCGGTGCTCTTGGCCCAGGGCATCGAGCCAATGCCACAATAGGACGGGCGTTGCGACTGACCATGATCAACATTGGAAAAGCCAGACCCGGTAGTTCGGACATGGCTCTGCTGGGTCATCCGGGCAAGTTTACATATTGTCTTGCCGAGGACGAGGAGGGCAGCCCTTTTCCGCCTCTTCACGTTTCATTGGGTTTTGATGCAGAAGACAGTGTTGTCACTATTGTAGGTGCAGAGGCGCCACACTCGGTAATTTATGCCGGAGATGGCGATGATCCTAAGGGCTACACCGTATTACTTGAGTTACTGGCGTTAGCGCTGGCTAACCCACCCAGCAACAATGCCTCTTTAACCGGTGGTTTTGCGACGGTTGTGTTGAATCCTGAGCACAGTGAGATCTTGCATAAGGCAGGCCTCACTCGTGAAGATATAGCTCGCGAGCTTTATGAGCGTAGCTCTTTGTCCGATGAAACGGTCAAGCGACTTATGCCTGTATTCAGCGGTATACCAGCAAATACGGGCGAGGATCCTACCCGAAGGATGGCTTTTAGGAGTCCGGAACAGATATTAATCATTCAGGCCGGTGGTAGCGGGCTGTACTCAATGGTTATGCCTTCTTGGTGCGCTGGAGCTCACGGTAATTCTGCCGTTAGTGTCAAAGTAGAGTCTGATGTTTTCTGTGAGATTCCTAGCTTCACAAAGCCTTAAGGTTTTTTTCTCACAAATGCCGACACTAAAACGTAGCGGCGTGGTTCTAGTACTTCGAAATATTGAAAAACAGCCCCAGTCGGCGCGGTGGTTAAACCTCATCAAGCAACTGTTTTTGTTGTCACGCAATTTTTGCACTGACGTAAGCTGTCAGATGTGCGGTGCAAGCCTCCCATCAGGTGGCAGGAGTGCTGTTCTTCTTACCTTTTGTAAATTATCACCTCTTCTGAGATTTTGGAGCTTCCGCAACTTTCCAGCTCAAAGTGGCGAATCATGCTTTGATGATGGGTAGTTCGACACTGATGCGGGCCCCCTGAGGTGTGTTTTCAGCAATCATATTCCCGCCCATATCGTGCACAATGCCAAAACTGACTGACAGCCCTAAGCCGGTACCAACACCTACATCCTTGGTGGTGTAGAAGGGTTCGAAAATTCGTTTAAGTGCGGCTTCGGGAATGCCGGCCCCAGTGTCAGACACACTCAAGGTTACCCAGCTTTCACTCTCTTGTGATACGGCGATGGAAAGCATTTTTTGCATTTTTCCACCGCTCTTGATGGCGAAATTGGCATTGGAAACCAAGTTCAATAAGACTTGCTCCAATCGAATCTGATGGCCCCAGATCATAATTTGATTCGCAATTAGCTCCACCGATATTTTGATTTCATCAAGCTTGAGCTGTGGTTCCATTAACTCAACAACATTGTTGACGGCATCCTTTAGATCAAATGCATAGCTTTTCTCTTTAGCCTCGCGACCGAAAATGCGCATTTGATCGGTGATAGACGATGCTCGAAAAACTTGCTCCTTTATTCGATCGATTTTTTTAAGAATATGATCGGGTACGTCGGCGCGGCCTCGAGCTGCTTGTTGCGATATATTTTCCGCCGCAATATTAATTGCATTGAGTGGTTGATTTAATTCGTGGGCCATACCGGCAGCCATCTCGCCCAGCGTAATCATTTTGGAAGACTGAATAAGGTTTGCTTCTGTACGCTTGCGCTCTGTTATGTCTTGTAATGTTATGAATGCCTGTGAGGGGTTAGCCGCGTCATAATGATATAACTGGTACACATGGCGGATTTCACCATCGCGTCGCACAATTTTGTACTCTATATCGAGATCCTCTTCACTATTGTAATAGTCCAAATAGCGCTGACGATCAGCCGGATCTACTAGCTCCAAATCTGCTTCGAACGTTGCAAATTTATTTAGGAATTCAGATTGCTCATAACCAAAAATGCCAGCCCACTCTTCAGAAACTTCAGAATAGGTGTTGAGGTCGTAGTTCCAAATAGCGTGGCCAATATTGGCTATTTTGGCGCTTAGTCGAAGTAAAGCAACGCTATTCGATAGGGCTTCCTGCCCTTTACGTAAACCCTCCTCGGCTTGCCTAGCCTTTGTTAGATCCTGCATAACAATAAGATACTGAGGGCCAATGCCCTCCTCGGTGGGCAGGAGGCGGGTCTGTTGTTTTAAGTGCCGAATTTGACCGCTGGGTATACGTACTCTGTATTCAACGAATGAATCTGAGTGAGCTGATTGGTGTTCTACTTGGCTCTCATAAGCTAGATAGGCTTCTCTATCCTCTTCAACAACAAGTAGAGCATATGCCTCTAAGCTCGAAATTTTCTCTAGATATGTTGCGACGTCCAAACCGTGGATTTTAGCCATAACGTCTGAGACGTAAATATCTCGGTCGAGCTGGTCATCCCAAATAGCGTGACCCAAATCAGCAATATCAGCGGCTTGCTCTAAAGAACTCCGTATTACGTTGGCTTTGTGGATGTGCGTGTGTAGGTTGCTTAGCTGCCGGTCTTGCTGATCAATGATAGCGATGAGCTCACGCGCAGACTTACCAGCGTGTGGAGATTGTGGGCCGCCATTGTTTTCATCCGCTTTTTCTTCATTGGTGGGCAAAGATGAGTCTCCTTGCTGCAGCATTTGATGCCATTTTGTAAATGCACTGTGACCGAATTCACAATAAACCAATCACCAAAATTAAAACAGTGGCGAGGCGCTGAATTTGTTTGATCGTTGGCTCGCACCGATAGTGCGAGTTACATTGCGCAAAAAATGAGTAATGTTCGCATTTGATCTACAATCATGCAGGTAAATTGATTAGGCGGAGTGACGCCACCATGCAAAAAAAAACGTTTTCTAGTAGCGGGTTATTACTCTTCAAGTTTCTCTTGGCCTTTGCCGCGCTTGCGGGTGTACCAAGCTTTGCTCAGGAAGGAGATGACCTCAAGATTGTAAATTACATCGCTTACTCTGATTCGTTAGCCAGTTCCGGGCAGCCTTCAGGAGACGCACTTGAGGTAATTTCTAAAGCTGGAGTTGAGCGAATTGTGTACCTTGCGTTTGGAGATCATGACACGTCCCTGCCGGGGGAGGATCGGATTGTTCGTGATCTTGGGATGCAGTTTGTTCATATTCCTGTGATATGGGAGGCGCCCACGGTCGCAGATTACGAGATATTTTCCGCGGTGATGCAACAGGCAGAGGGAGCAAATACTTTGGTTCACTGTCAGGTCAATTGGCGCGCCAGTAGTTTTGTTTTTCTCTATCGGGTCATTGCTCAAGGGGTATCGATGAATGATGCAGTTTTGGCACTGAATTCTATCTGGACACCCAGCGCTCAGTGGCGGGAGTTCATTGTTACTGTTTTGAACGCTTATAATCTTGATCTAGATTGTGAGTTTTGTGGGGCCTTGAAGGGTTAACCAGGGGTCTGTACCTACAATCAAACTCAACGCACTCTCGTTGCCGCAAAGAGTGGCTTCATGTTCATTCTTCCGGGCATGACACGGACTACAGGACGAGACTAAAGAGCTTTTTATCGATTTTTGTATCGCGTGAAGATCGAAACGTGAGCGCTAATGCATAGGTTATAGGGCACTAATTTGCAGCGTCAAATTCAGCGGTTAAGGTTCAGTTACGTGATGCTGTTGCTCATGGCCGGATGGTTATATTCAGATTTCCTTCAAGGTCAAGACGAAGTAAGAGCGCTGGGGACGAAAGAGATTCAATCGGTATTTGCTGATGTGCTAGATAAAGCTGAAGTTCTCGATACGGCGGGTGTACAGGCAGAGACCCGTTGGTACGCTGATGGATATTTCGAAACACGATGGTGGAGTGTGAGCCGTGAGGGGCGGGCTGCTGGACGTTGGATGGCTAGGGATAATAAGCGCTGCGTACTGCTATCTGAGCCTTTGACGTCAGTAGGTGAGGGTTGGCAATGCGCCAAGATACTTCAGCAGCCTGATGGTTTTTATCTTTCATTAAACCCCGACGGTACCCGTCATGGTCTGCATCAGCTTGTCGTATTACCAGACTTGTCGAAACCGCTGCATCCTTCACCGAATTAAACTTCCTCCCGTTGAGGTGCTTTGAGGTAGCAATTGCGATCAATAAACGGTCTAACTGCTTTGCCCGGCATTACTACCTCTAGAGCAATTTTCTCCTGCTGTACTTGCAGCATTGCCTAAACCGCAGGCCGTCAGTGTTGCGTGCGCGCGATCACCATTTTTTCAGTATGGTTCTTGTAGAGATTTGCCATGGCCTGTTGGCGCTTTTTACAGTGCATAGCAGTGCACCAGTTATTCAGCCTAGTTAGGTCTTCTCCCTGGCCCCACTCTTCAGATTGCAGCAAATCATGAAGCTCATTGCTTATTTTTTCGAGCAGCGGGGCGATCAGATCTTGGCAACGAATCTCATTGAGCGTAACAACCAGTTTGTTGGTACTTTCCACCATCCGAGTTGCCCATTGCCAAGATCTAGTGGCCCGTTTGGATACTTGAAAATGACAAATTTGTAAGGCACCTCCAAACTCTAGAAATGCGGCCTCTGCCATATCGCGTCGAAAATAAGCCAGGCCGCAGTCTGAGTAGCTTTGGTAAGCGCTGTCTGCAGCACCATAGGATTGACAGAGTTTTTCGACTAGCTTTTGGTCTAAAAATGAAACTCTCAGGTGATTATATTCCACAGTGTCTCCTAGGCCGTCGGCTACCTTAGTAATACTAATGATAATCATTATCATTTAAAAAGGCAACCCTTTAACCTTAAACGCATAACTAAAGCCACGCAGCCCTACTTGATAGCCGAGGAAAAATTCTGCGCTCTGTTTACTCGAGCGGGGCCAACCGATGACGTTTGAGGCGCTGTTAAACCTGAGTGCGTCGTATTTCAGCATATTTGTGACGCCCGATTCCTCGCTATCGCTGGGAAAGAACACGATACTCAAAGCTGCAGTGGTGGCTTTGACTTGCAACGCTTTCACTGCGCTATAGATGGGTTGGCAACTGGATGTTCCTAACCAATCAGAATCCATGGTTTAGAGCATGCTCCGTTGTAGTAGCGTCTATCATGGTTAATGGGCTGAGACTGAATTTGCTATGAGAAATCCTTCAACTGAAGCAGTTCCTGCTAACGTCACTCGGACAGTTTGGGGGTATGCTGCCTTGCGGTTGTGTGCGGGTACTGAGCGACTTGGGTCAGATGTTCTTCCTATATTGAAGGACATTGGCCTTGGGATATCCGAGTTGAAAACACCGGGCTCCCGAATTCCATTCGAAGCTTATCAGCGGCTTGTGTTGGCGTGTGTTCTCGCAACTGGTCGCGAAGATTTGGGTCTCTATATCAATACGCACATACCCGCATTAGGCAATACGTTCATTCAGAATGCCCTAGTCTCTAGCCGATCTGCTAAGAGTGCTTTTTCTCGATTTGAAGAGCTGGCAAATATCGTTGACTCGTCGTTGAAGGTTGGGTTCGAGTTGAAAGGAGAGGTTTCCGCTTTTGTCTTTGAGGCGCCACCAGAAAATTGGCCTGAGCCAACCCAATATTTTCGCGAAGACTTGTTCATCACCGGCGTGGTTCAAATGGGGCGTCTTCTCTTATCCCCAAACGATGGGTACGTTGGAATTGAGGTGCAAAGAGATGCACCGAAAGATGTGGCTCCGTGGCATGAGTTTTTTGGAGACCAAATAACTTGGGGCGCCACCGAATCAAAGGTTTGGTGGAAAACAGCGGCAATTCACAGGGTGCGACCTGCTCATAACGAGGGTGTAGCGTCTGCGAACTTTGAGCTGGCTTTGCAAAGTCGGCTAAATAGCAGTGACTTAGTAAGGCAGGTGAAAGCCTTAATCAGGGCACGGCTTGCAGAGGGTAATGCGGTACAGAAAGTAATCGCCGAAGACATAGGCTTGGAAGTCAGAACACTGCAGCGCAGTCTCAAGGCTGAAGGCACGAGCTTTCGAAGTTTGCTCACCGGCGTCCGTAAGGAGCAGGCCTTAAAATGCCTGTCTATGGGGCAACCCATTGGGGTTATCTCTGCCGACTTGGGTTACCTAGATCAGAGTGCATTTTCAGCGGCATTTAAAGGTTGGTTCGGTGTGTCGCCAGCGGAGTACAGGAAGTCCCAGAGCGAGTAATTGCAGGAGCCCTCGGGGTCAATCTGTTTTAAAAACGTTATGCAGCGTATTGGCAGTGAAGCTGACGTGAACGCATTGATGCGCTATATGTTGTAAAAAAATTATGTTTTTGTTGGGTTTTTCTTGTTCTCGAGATAGTCCGACGGCGATAGCCCAAACCAAGCCTTGAAGGCTTTAGAAAACGTCCCTGGATCGTCATACCCTAGTCTGGAGGCTATCTGAGCAATGGGCTCTCGCGTGTCGAGCAAGTTTTTAGCATGCTCCTGGCGAAGCAATTTTAAAATTTCCTTGAAGCTCGTGCCGTCCTCTTTGAGGAGACGTTGAAGTGTTCTCGTTCCCATATTGAGATCGCTGGCGACTAAATCCGGTGTCGTGTTTCCTGCCTGCAAATGCTGGGAGATTTGCGATTCGACTCGGTGGTGTAAGCTCGCTCTAAGCACCTGCTGTAGCTGAGGCTCCATTAAAGCGTCGTTGAGCAGGGCCGTTGACTCGTCTGCAAGCAGACGGGGGTGCAGCAGGGCTTTGCTTTCCCATGCAATTTCTACCTCCTGCGCGTCCCATTCAATTGTCTCAGAAAGGCAAGCATGCCACGTCGCCGTGTTCGTGGGCTCGGGTTGGATCAATTTGACATACCGAGGCTTGCAATTTTCAGGGGTAAGGTAATCGGCGGCTAGACACAAGCTCGATACCAATGCGTCTTGCATAGCTGGATTCCATTGGCTGTTCCAGCCACGAATACTCACGATATGCGCGTCGTCGTGTTGTTTAATTGTGAAGACAGTGCCGCTCTCTATTACTGGGGCAAATTTTTTAAACCGATTTATGCCATCCAGTGCACTGGCGCTAGCTCTTACCGCGATCCCTAAGGCTGAATTGGTGATCGGTACTGATTGTCCCGAGAGGATACCAAAGTCATCGTGACCGGTCTCAACTTGGCACTGGGCTAGCATCAGATTGAAAGCATCAGTTGAAACGCGAAGTCCCGGCTCGAACAACTGATTCAGCGACAGGTCAAACTCGTCGAGTAACGCATCGGCATTATGTCCGAGGCTTTCCAAGGCAACGCAAGCGCGTAAAACACTGTGTCGCCAAACAGTTCGGCTGTTGGATCCTTGCAACAAAAATTCCCACCTTCATGCGCCGAAAGACTCGCTCCACCCTAATACCCCTGTCGCCTTTCCGCAACATGTGTTTTATTTAAGCCCTACTTGATAGCGCTTTCTTTCAGAGTGTGCCGACGTGAAGAAGCAGCAATTGATGCGAACATAATGATGTTGTTAACACTTGGGCCCAATAGCAATTTTATGCGGCACTTTCTTAGCTTCCTACTGTGAAATGAGGCGTAAATGGTTGCGCTCTTAAGTGCCTAGCAGGCTGAGGTCAAAAGGCGCTTCTTTTACGAGAGGTAGATCACAAATAAAGCTGCTCGTAGATTTGAAGCTGAATAAAAAGCAAAGCTGTCGTGTTTGGACAACAACTTGGCGCCTAAAGCCTCACGGAATTAGTCTTATTCGTGGGACGGTACAAACATGAATAAAGCCGCGACATTTTTAAACAAATCTCAGCGGGCTCAGGCCAGCTACTCCCCATTTTTCAGTCCGGAAAATGCGAGAGATAAAATCGATCTGGCAATATTGGCGCTGATGCTACCCGATAACCCTGAGCGAGCTGTCAAAGATGCGTTCATGCATTGCCATCTCGCGTTTGATGGGGTGCCTAGGGAAACTCTCGAGGCCTATTTTCAAGGCCACAGCGCGGTAGCCTTTGAAATATTACAGGGACTTATGAGCACGGTTGGGTCAATGTCGGCCTCTATTTACGACCGTGCTGAAAGTTTAAATGTGTCGCAGCGGCAGCACTTGTGTAATGCCTTGCTGGTCGTTTTTAGTGCTTTGAATGCCCAGTCTTGAGCCATTAGCAAGCCAGCCTGTTTCGACCTACAGAAATTCCTGGCACCAATCAATGTGCACTGTTGCCACTGAAGCCTAGCCCTGTGGATAGCATCGTGGTTCATGAAACCCCTACTGTGTGGCGCCACGCAGCTTTGCGGGTGTGCGCTGCTCTCCGGCAGCTAGGAAAAGATCCTCAACCGTTGTTATCTCGCCTCCATATCAACATTGATGATTTATTGAGGCCGGGATTCAGGTTGCCCTCGGTTTCATTGTCGCAGTTGCTCGGCGAAGGGTCCCAATTGCTCGATCGTGAAGACTTTGCTTTGTATGCTGGCGCCGAAGTGGAACCGCTTGGTAATAGCGCTCTGCGATGGGCAGTAGCTTTAAGCCCAACGCCCGCGCAAGGGATCCAACGACTTGTGAACCTTTTCCCACTTATTACCGATGGGGCTCTGGCGAGTTTTGAGTCGCGCGGCAAAGAACACGCACTGACAATATCCTCATCGTTCAGTAGTAACGCTCATAAAATGGACTCATTTCAGGAAGATATGTTCTTGTCGAGCACACTGACTGGGGTTGAAGCTCTATTACCTGATGGTTGCCAGCACACCCGTATGGAATTTACGCAGCAGAAACCAGACGACCCCAGCCCATGGTATGAGTTTTTTGGTGAGGAAATTAAGTGGGCAGCGCCGCAATCAAAAATTTGGTGGGAAACGTCGGTGCTGTGCACCCCTAAGTTGGATTCCAATGAAGAGCTTGCGCTGGCCCATGAGCATTTAGCGATGCAGCAACTTGCAGCGGTAACCAGTCAGACTTGGGCACAACGTGTAGAGTGGCAGATTACCGCGACGATATTGGATGGTAGTGTCACGCAGACAGCCGTTGCCGCGCACCTAGGTGTAGAAATTAGAACGCTGCAACGACACTTGAAGGCGGAGGGGGTAAGCTTTCAAGAGCTGTTAGCTACGGTCCGCAAACGTCATGCGTTAAATCAGTTGAGTTGTAACAGGCCAATCGCACAGATAGGCTATGAACTCGGCTACACAGATCCGAGTGCGTTTTGTAATGCATTTAAAAAGTGGTTTGGCGTTTCACCGGGGAACTATTTCAAAGTAGCGAAAACAATCTGAACACACGCTTTTGATCCGAGGTTGATGATTGTTGCTGTCCGGAGCGCAGGGTTACGTTACCGCCGATACCAGAGCGAGGCTGACATGAAGGAAGATTTTGAGAGGCCTGCGAGTGTTAACTTCACCCCTGTCTCTATCGGAATCTTACCATTGCTGAGAGTTTATCAGGAACGTTTGAATCGACTTCTATAGCTAGTGGGGCTGTGCCCCACCCAGTTTTTAAACGCTTTGGAAAAGGCCCTTTGATCGCTATAGCCTAAGCTGCTGGCGATAGATTCGATAGATTCTGAGTTGGTAAGTACTCTATCTATCGCCTGCGTTTTACGCACCTCTTTCAATATGTCTTTGAAGCTTGTGCCTTCCTCCTTTAGACGGCGTTGTAGTGTTCGTGACGCCATCCCAAGGTCACGACTAATTAGCTCTGCGTCAGGCACTACAGTATTTATTTGCATCAATATTTTAGATTCCACTTTTTTCGCGAGGGTAGGATGCGCGAGTTTGTACAGCTGTTTTTTGACCATTGCTTCGTTAAGTTGTGCGGTCGCCTCATCAGCCATAAAGCGCGGTTGAGAAAGGATCGTGTCATCCCAGGTAATCTGAATTTCGTCTGCTTCCCAGTGAATAACTGGGCCCAATAAATTGTGCCAGGGATCGGGGCTTGCAGGCTTTTTCTGCCGCAGCTTGATACACAAGGGTGGAGTGTTTTTAGGAAGCGTTTTCTGTGCCATGAAACATAGCCGGGATACGAGGATATCTTCCATTATTGGCTGCCACGTGCTCCCCCAGTCACGAACACGTAAAGTGCATGTGTTGGCCTGTCGTGCCATCGATAAGATGATGCCGCTCTCTATTAGAGAGGCGTATCGACAAAGCCGTTCTAGCCCTTTTAAGGCGGTGCCGCTGGCTAGCCACGAAATTGCGAGGGGGCTGTTGGTTAGTGGGGGGCGTTGCCCCGCTAAAACACCAAAGCTGCTTTGCCTAGTGACCGCTTTGCACTGCAGCAGAATGCTTGCCAGAACCTCGGACTTGACCCTGAAATTTGGGGTCATCAATTGATTAGGCTCTATATCAAACTGGGCTAAGAGATCATCCGCATTTCCGCCCATTTCTTCAAAAGTAGTGAGAACACTCAACAGGATGTGCCGCCACACGGTTTGATTGCCATTGTCTTTCATCTGCCGGTACACCACTTCAGCATAGATACATTGCATCATGTTAACGTTGCATGTCTGTTCCTCAACACCTTTGGTGGGAACTGTGATTAGCGTCACTGTGATAGTCCAGACATAGGCTATCGCAATGGTAGTCGGAGAAAACTACCCATATTTATTAGTGCTGGTGTGCTTATAAAAATAAGCGCAAGGGCCGGTTAAGAGCTTGCAGCGGCGATGGCCTACCTTGCACTTGATTTAGATTGCGAGTCTTTCTCTTATAAGATCACGGGTCCATTGCCTGCATTGCGAGCGAACTGGACTTTTAGCAAGCCCGCGATCCAATAAGTCCTTAAAAGCTCTTCTGGCGTCAGGATACAGGGATGTCGATAACAACTTTGCCAAAGGGGCTCTCGGTATCTAGCGCGTTTAGCCCCTGCTGCAGCTCGCGTAGCGGAAAACGTTGATGAATGGGAGGACGGATACGGTGATCTGCCACAAAATTCATGAGGCATTCATAGCTGTCACGGTTGCCCGTTCCGATACCGTGGAGGTTGGCATTTTTAATGATCAAGGGGAATACGGTGATGCCCATATCGATGCCCGCCATGTACCCAATAATATTAATGTGGCCACCATGACGGATGGCGTTGAGCGAATTTTCAAGGGTTGCGCTCCCGCCAATTTCTAAAACGGCATCAACGCCGTGCCCCGACAAATCAAACGCCCGTGCTCCCCACTCAGGGGTGGTCACGTAGTTTATTAAATGATCAGCGCCAAGGGCCTCAGCTTTTTTTAGCTTGTCATCGCTGGATGAAATGACAATGACCTTTGCCCCCGCGGCTTTGGCAAGTTGAATGCCCATGGTCGCGACGCCACCCGTCCCTTGAATGAGAACCCAGCTACCCTCAGTAACAGATGACTTATCGAAGAGGGCTGACCAAGCTGTCAGACCTGCGCAGGGGTAACACGCTGCCTCGGCGGCGGATAAATGTGGAGCAGAGAGTGCTAGGGAGTCTTCATGAAAAATGCCGGCTTCTCTGGCTGAGCCAGACACTTCTAGCCCCGTCGATACTGCTCTCTCCCCTGCAGTTGCCTCACCTGAATACCAGTTGGGAAAAAATAAAGTGGTGACGTTATCGCCCACATCAAACCGGGTTACTGCCGCGCCTACGGCAATGACGGTGCCGGCGCCATCGGACAAAGGAGTCAATGGAAAGTCGACCGCAGTTGTAAATTGTCCTGCAATAATTTGGCTGTCGCGAGGATTTAAAGAAGCCGCCTTTAACCTCACCACAACTTCATGATCTCGGGGTTCGGGTAGCGCGATATCGACCAGTGATAAGTTGCTAGCCCCAAAATTGCTCAGTTGTAGTGCTTTCACAGTTTTATCCTCGGATTAAATGAGTGAAAAAATAGTTGGTCAGCACCGATGATAGTCAAAATAGAGCGGCTGCTTTAGCCAACATACGGTTTAGTTGATTGAAGTTCGTCAAACAATACCTAGGCGGGGGCGACAGTCCCCCAAATTACCATGTGCACAGTTCACGAAGGACGGCAGTAGCGTATGCGCCGCGACCAAGGGAAAAGTTGAGCACAACATGACTCGTCAGAACTTCAATGGTGAGATTAGTCACTTTAATTCTTAGACTGCGCTGCCCCTCGTTTACGCGCGCCTTGGTTAACGCTGTCTGCCAGTGTTCAGGTTGAAAACTTGACCCGTCACCCACCAGAACGCAAGACGGATGTATGTCCATGGCTTTGCATCGATCAGCCAAATTGGCATCGATGTCGATGACATCAAAAAAACTTCCAGATCCTTCAAGGTTGGCTTTATCACCAGATTGCAACTGGTTCCATGTCGACTGCGCAACGCGCTCGGAAAGAACCGTATTAAAAGTAAAGGAGCGAATCGTGGAAATCGCGAGGCCACGCTTGTCTCGAGGTAAGCGCTTGCCCCCAGCCCACTGTTCAGCCAGTCCTAGATTGCCTCCGTTGCGACCAAAGCGCTGTTCGCCAAAGTAGTTGGGTACACCAACTGTCTTTAGCTGATTAATACGCTCTGTTATGCGGCTAACGTCTACATCAGTTTCGCATCGCAGGACAATCGCAAATGCATTTCCTTGGTGTGCACCACGACGCAGCTTCCTTCGGTGCCGCTCAAGGCAGCGAATCTGTATACCCTCCAAGTTGAGCTGACTCCAGTCAGGAGAATTCCACCGTGGCACACTGAACCATTGTCGAGTGATGGCGTGTCGATCTTTCAGTCCCGCAAAACCAATATCTCTTACCGGAACTTCAGCGTATTGCGCCAACTGCTTAGCGACCCATTGAGTGTTAGCTCCGATTTTTTCGATGAAAAGGTAGTCATGCTCCCCGTCGTTGCTGACCTCCCAGCCCAGTTCCTCAGTAACTTGAAAGTCTTCAGGTCGATGGCGCAGCAGTGCCCTGAACAGTGGCGCGCCGTGAGCACGAGACCAATCAGGCAATGTTTGTGTGGGCAGCATCTATGTGGTCTCTGAAGTTAAGTGAGTACAGTACAAGTCTGTGAAGAAAATTTCTCTGGTCTGGCGATGGATGGTAAAACTGTGACTTATATCGGGTCAGGGTTTGGTCAACTCAAAACGGGGCTAAGCTCGATTGAAAGCCAATGTCGGGGTCTGAACCAATTGACACAGCCAGAGTCGAAGGGTGTTTTGAGAGAGGTCATGATCTGGGGTTGGCAATATTATTTTCAGCGGTGAAAAGGTTTAGCTACTGCTGAGGCTATGGTGTTGACCAGTAGCTTAAAAATTGGCCCGCCCGAGAGGATTCGAACCTCTGACCTGCCCCTTAGGAGGGGGCCGCGCTATCCAGCTGTGCCACGGGCGGAGGACCTTATAATAAGCCCTAAGCCTCCTGGGAGCCAAACTCTGATACGCATATAGGAAAAAAGCGGGAAACCAAATGCTGGTTTTATGGAAAATGGCGCTTCATTAGGGTTCTCCGGGGCGACCAAACGACATGGCAGCTTATTCGTAATCGATTGCTGTGTGGGAATTCTTTGTTCCCATGGGAATAGTGTGTTCGCTGTGGGCATTGCAAAAGGCATCGGTGACGGAAGTGCAGCACCGCTAGGCGTGTTGGACGCTTGCAGACTGTGAGTGAGTAATTGAGGCAATGTGGCTGTTACTGGTCAGTGTATTTTCCGATAACTTTGCTAGGGCAGAGGAGAATGTCAGACCGATTTAACGTACCTTACTGAATTAATCGAGGCACACGGCGAAATTATGCCAAGACACCGGCGAGCAGCAAAACAAAGCAACGCGAGCTTTAAGCATGAGAGTGCTTTTGAGGGAAAGGTGCGCGATTTAACCAGCGATGGTAGGGGCGTTGTGAGCCATCCCGATGGCAGAACATTTTTTGTGCCGGGAGTTTGGATCGATGAGGTCGCGGAAATTCGGGTTGTAGGTCGACAGGGTAAGGTCGGACTGGGACAGGTCATTACGCTAACGAAAGCTGACTTACAGCGTCGAGAAGCACCGTGCGAGCATCACGGATACAGTGCAGATCACTGCGGTGGTTGTCCCTGGATGTTTATGCCTTATCAGGTTCAGAGTGCGGCCAAATTGCGGCGCCTAAAATCAACGCTTGAAGACCTAGACGACGGGACAGCACAGGTCGATGGGTTGTTGGCTGCCCCTAAGGAGCTGGGTTATCGCAATCGAGCGCAGCTTAAAACCGACGGCTCAAAGCTGGGCTATGTGGCGGCAGGAACTCGAACGTTAGTAGATGTCACTGCCTGTCCGATTCTCAGTGCTCGCAATGGCGAGTCTCTGGCAAGCTTGAGGAAAGCCTTACCCAACCCTAACTGGCGAGGGCGTAAACAAGACTGGCAGACGATTGACCTTGATGACAACCTTGAAGAGCCGTCGCTGAATAAACGCCTGCCGTTTCGTCAGGGCAATACCCAACAAAATGCCGTCATGCGCGAGTGGCTGGCACAGGCCATTGCTTCGATGCCGCCAGATGCACCAGTTTTGGAGTTGTTTGCCGGCTCAGGAAATTTCACCGAAGTACTGGCGTCACATTTTAAGACGGTGGTGGCGGTGGAGGGTGATCAGCAGGCCCTGCAGCAGCTCTCTGATGTGGCGCCTGAGCGGGTGCAGGCTCATGCGTTAAATTTATTTTCGGTGCCGGCGGTTGAGGCCTGGGTGAGCGAAAAGCAGGGCATTCGGGTACTGGTGTTAGACCCGCCGCGAGAGGGGCTTAAAGTGCGTACGCCATTTCTCAAAGAGCTTGCCGAGCTAGAGACGGTGATTTACGTGGCGTGTGATCTCGCGACCTGGGCCCGAGACTGTAAAGATTTTTTGGCGCAGGGCTTTAGATTGGCGCAGGTCACACCACTCGATTTGTTCCCTCAAACGCCCCATTTAGAGGTTCTAAGTGTGCTTACGCGAGTATAGGGTCATGTTGTTGCGTCAATAAAAATCCTGCGACATCGGTTTCGTTGCCGCGAAAAATAATGCGTTCTTTACGGTTTTCGAGTTGGTAGTTGTACATGGGGTCGTAGTAGTCGCGAAGCAGTGAAGCAATCCAGCCTCGATGAACACTGGTGTCCCCTCTGAGATGGCTGGCAATCGCATCGTCAAGCTGTCGCGTAAGCGCACAATGCCGCTCACCCCCCAAGCGCTTTTTAATCCGATCAAGGGCAGCGTAAAGATCGCCGGTAAAATGATCGAAAGCCTCTGACGTGTCCCCTAGTCGAACTTGTAGGTCAGCTAGGTTGGCTAAAATATAGTTTTCGAAGGAGTGGTCAACCCGGTCTTCCAGACTAGCTTCAACTACTACCATTGGCGCGCTTTTTAGACAGTTCTGGAGGTTTTGGGCCAGAGCGCAGCGGCCAATGAGCCGGCTTTCATCCTCAGCAATAATATGGGATACGGGTTCTTCGCTCGCATTGAAAAGGGCAATATCAACAGCGATCTCAAAGTTTATTTGCGTGGGTTGGCCGCCATCACGGCGTCCAAATGACGAGCCTCGGTGATTGGCAAGCCCCTCGAGATCAATGCCCCCAGGTAGCCTTCCCCCTGAGGCGCCATGATTGATCAGCCGAGTTTTGGCGCATCCGGTTTTTCCAGCTACGACAATGAACCCTTGTTGGCTGTAAATTTTATCGCTGGAGTCAATTAGCCATCGCCTCAATGCTTTGTAGCCCCCGCTAATACGGGGGTAATCGATGCCAGCATCCTTTAACCATTGCTGCGATAATTTGGAGCGCATTCCTCCGCGAAAACAAAAAAGTGCGCCCTGAGGATGCGCTTTGGTGAACTCAGCCCAGGCCGCGATACGGTCATCACGCACAGTGCCCGTTACTAACTGATGACCCAAAGCGATAGCAGCCTCAGGTCCATCATCTTTGTAGCAGCGGCCAACAGACTCACGTTCGGCGTCGTTCATGAGTGGTAAATTAATTGCTGATGGCAAGCTGCCGCGGTTAAATTCCACAGGCGCTCTAGTGTCAATTAGCGGGATCTGATTTCGAAAAAGTGCGGGGAAATCGTTAATATCTGTCACAGCGCTATTAGCCCGTTAGCCTAATTTGACTTTCATTTCCCACCATAGGCTCTAATTCGCCAATGCTTTGGTGCGGTAGCCCAGCAGCAGCCAGCTGTTTCTCGACTTCGGCAGTCGCGTAGGGAGCAACCGCTATCAGAAGGCCCCCACTCGTTTGGGGGTCACAAAAAATCGATTGATCATGTGCGGAAAACGCACTTGCGCTGTTACGACAGGCGTGAAAGTTTCGAGCTGTACCCCCTGGGGTGCACCCTTGAGCGATATAGTCTACCAACCCCTCCATCAGTGGTACGGCTGGCCTGTCAATTCTTGCGCTGAGATGTCCGCCCTCGCAAAACTCTAGCAGGTGCCCTAGCAAGCCGAACCCCGTGACATCAGTCATCGCATTGACGCCGGGTATTGCCGAAAGTTGCTGCCCGATCTGGTTGGGCTGACACATTAACTGCGTCGCTATGCCTTGATGCTTATCCTGAAGTTTGCCCTGTTTTTCTGCGGTTGTAAGAACACCGATACCCAGTGGCTTGGTCAGGTACAGCTGGTCTCCGGCGCACCCTGTGCTGTTTCGTTTGAGATGTTTAATTGTGACTTCGCCGGTCACTGCCAGTCCGAAAATGGGCTCTGGGCAATCGATGCTATGGCCCCCTGCCAGCGGAAACCCCAAGTTCGAGCACACGCTGCGCCCACCCGCAACCACGCGTGCGGCTATGCCGGGCGCCAATTTGTCGATTGGCCAGCCAAGAATGGCGATGGCGGCCAAAGGCCGGCCCCCCATCGCATAGATGTCACTGATAGCATTTGTTGCGGCAACTCGGCCAAAGTCGAAGGGATCGTCAACGATAGGCATAAAAAAATCGGTAGTTGTGAGTATGGCCCGACCATCTCCAAGATCGACGGCGGCGGCATCATCACGGCTGTGGTTGCCCACCAACAGATCAGGGTACTGATCTGGATCGATCTGGCTGCCGGCAAGGATTTCACCAAGAACATCAGGTGCAATTTTACAACCGCACCCAGCGCCATGACTGTATTGCGTGAGACGTACTGCGTTGTTTATCACTATTTTTTAAAACCTTTGTAGGCAAGCATGGACCAAGTCCCTATGCTAACCCAGGGATTTGAAAATAGGAGTGCCAACCTCCATGCTATTGGGGTTGGGCCAAAATATTAAGGTAGATGGAATTGTGACACGTGGTGCCGGGCTATTGATATTAGTCCTTTGTGTAATTGTTAGTTGGGGAACCTCGGTGATGGCATCGGTGATGCCCTCAGATGCTTCGTTAAACGTCACCGAGACGACCCCCAAATTATTGTCACAGCGACTGCTTTACAAAGAAGCGCTGACCGAGCTGCGAACAGGTATGGGGCCTCGATATCGAGCTATCCGAGAGCAGCTGTCAGACTATCCTTTAGTTCAGTATCTTGATTACGAGGCCCTTGTAGGCCAGATCCACACACTAGAGCCTCGTGAAGCTCAAGCCTTTTTGAGCGCCGCTGAAGCTACGCCACTTTATGATCGATTCCGCCATGCCTACCTGCTTCATAAAGGGCGAGATCGCCACTGGGACTCATTTTTGAAGGTCGCTGAGCGGGTACCTAGAGACGTGGAGTTACAGTGCTACTACTACCGTGCTCAGCGGACGGTAGGTGATGTCGATGAAGCTTGGCAAGGTGCAGCGGCGCTGTGGAATGTTGGGCAATCCCAAGTCGATGCTTGCGATATTCTTTTCGAACGCTGGATGATCGAGGGCTCAGGCCCCGATGATGCTTTAATTTGGTCCCGGGCTCTCAAGGCCTTTGACGCCAGAACGCCACACCTTATTCGTTACCTTAAACGCTTTGCTTCGCCAAAATTGGCGTTACTTCTCGATGAATTGGGGGCCGTATATCGACGTCCTGACCTGTTGATAAACAAGGTCTATGTCCCGGATGTTTATCACGCGCAGTTAGTCACGCTTGGGGTCCGCAGGCTTGCGAGAGTTAACCCTGGTGCGGCCAGAGAAATTCTGGAAAAAAATCGGGGGGTACAGCCCTTCAATGACTTACAGCTAGAGGCGATGGAGGCACTGATTGTCCGTCACAGCCTGTTCGCCCAAAGCGCAGCCCCGGAGCCTTGGGTTGTTGAAACCTTGGCGCGCTTGAGGGATGACGAGTTAACAGAGATTTACCTGCGGCATCAAATTCAAAAATCCGATTGGATAGCTGTGAGCGAGGGGTTGGTGTGGCTGAGTAGTGATGTGCGAGAAGACCACCGCTGGCGCTATTGGTTCGCCAAAACACAGACGGCTCTTGGTGATCAAGAAGCCGGTGAAAGGAGTCTTAGTGAGCTGGCAACACAACGAAGTTATTATGGGTTCTTGGCTGCTCAGCGTTTAGGTTTGCCTTATCAGTTGTCAGCTGCTCTGTCAGGAGCATCAATCGAATCTGATTCGTCAGCGTATTTTGATGACCCGGCAATTGTGAGAGTTCAAGAATTATTGGCATTGGGCGACGCCGAGGCAGCTCGCCTGGAGTGGCGCTCACTGATTGCCCGCCTCGACAACACCAAAAAAGTTGCTGCGGCGCAAACCGCTAAAGCCTACGGCTGGGATTATTATGCGATCCATGGGGCAAATAGCGCGGGGGCCTGGGATGAGATAGACCTACGTTTTCCAGAAGCGTTTAAACCTATTTTTCAAGCTTACGCAGAGGTGGAGTCAATTTCGATCACGGAGCTGTTGTCTATTGCTCGAAGGGAGAGTGCCATGGATCCTTTGGCACGCTCCCCGGTGGGAGCATTAGGGTTGATGCAAGTCATGCCCAGCACGGCAAAGATGGTCGCAGGGCAAAAGGGTCTTGCTTATCAAAGGAGCAAGCTGCAACAACCTGAATATAATGTCGCTATTGGGGCTCATTATTACCGCGGTTTGCTCGATCGTTTTTCGCAACATCGCCCTAAGGCGTTGGCAGGTTACAACGCGGGGCCGCATCGGGTCCGTCGCTGGGTAGCTTCTGAAGTGCCTACGGATCAATGGATTGAAAGTTTGCCCTTCAAGGAAACTCGCGAATACGTTCAGAATGTGTTGGCCTATGCGGTTATTTACGATCAAAGGGCTGGTCGTAAGCCCGAGTTGTTGCGGCAAAACGAACTTATTACTCACCCCTAAGTTAAGAGAGATTGTTCATGAAAAATCTTCAACTCCAGTCCTGCGTACACGAAAACAATACGATTGAATGTGCGCTGTTCGAAGTGGACATTCCCGATCCTGGGCCTGATGAGGTTTTGATTAAAGTCGAGGCGGCTCCCATCAATCCATCAGATTTAGGTTTGATGTTCGGTATTTTAAACACCGATACGGCGACAGCCGCTGAGCGTAATGGTTTTCCCGCAGTAAGCCTGCCTGTGCCCGAAGCTATGATGCGCGCTATGAAAACCCGGGTGGGCCAATGGCTCCCAGCGGGTAATGAAGGGGCTGGGACTGTCGTGGCGGCTGGTTCCAGTGACGAAGCTCAGGCACTAATGGGTAAACGTGTAGGCGTATTTGGTGGTGAGTTATTTGCTCAGTACCGTTGTATGTCTGCGATGCAGTGCATGGCGCTACCAGATGATGTCACTGCGGAGGAGGGTGCTTCTTGCGTTGTCAATCCAATGACTGCCCTTGGCTTTGTGGAGACGGCTAAAATGGAGGGGCATAAGGCCATCGTTCACGCCGCGGCAGCGTCAAATCTTGGGCAAATGTTGCACCGCATTTGTGCTGAAGATGGGATCCCTCTGGTCAACATTGTGCGCAGTGACGATCAGGTTGCGTTGCTACGTGGGCAAGGCGCGGAACACGTCTTGAATTCCACAGACGAAAATTTTCAAAAAACGTTAACGGCAGCCGTAGAGCTTACAGGGGCGACTATAGCCTTTGACCCCATTGGCGGCGGCATGTTGAGCAACCAAATTTTGACAGCAATGGAAGTCGCAGCGCAGAAGAGGATGCCAGTCTGGAGCCGCTACGGCTCAGACGAACACAAGCAGATCTATATTTATGGCATGCTAGACCCAGCCCCCACTGCTCTAACTCGAGGTTATGGTTTTGCATGGAGTGTGAGTGGCTGGTTGCTGATGCCTTTCCTGCAGCGTGCAGGGCTCGAGCGCATGTTTGCAATGCAACAGCGGGTTCTTTCAGGTTTAAAGACAACCTTCGCCAGTCAATATTCCGACCGTGTATCCCTCGAACAGGCTTTAGAATTGTCGGCGGTTCAAGCTTATGGGCGAAAAGCGACAGGACAAAAAACGCTGATTACGATGTCCTGATGCAACAGGGAGGTCAGCCACCCGACAACTTGACGGTGTGGCCTAGCTTTTCGAGAACCTCTTTGCAGGTTGCCCTTTGATCTCCCTGTATTTCAATATTGCCGTCCTTGACTGCGCCGCCAACGCCGCACCGTTGTTTGAGCCGTTTCGCAGTGTCCTTCAATATCTCCGGGGAGACGGGTAGGCCCTCGATAACGGTAACGGCCTTACCGCCCCGTCCCTTTGTTTCCCGGCGTATTCTAGCGATGCCGTCGCCACTTTTCTGGGGCGCGGCTTTACCGCAAACGCAGTTCGGTAATTTGCGCTGGCATTGGTGACAGAGACGGCCACCGTCAGTGGTAAAAACTAGATTTGAAGACGTGTTTTTTTTGCTCACGGGAGACCTCCTGCTGCTGCGCGGGTATAGTACGCTGGCAGCGCAAAGGAGCCAATTCACATGAGCGATTCACAATCCGATCTCGAATCGCAGATTGCGTTTCTAGAAAATACGGTTACGGGCCTAGATAAGGCCCTAGTAAGCCAGCAACAGCAGATCTTAGAGTTGCAAAATCAGTTGCGCATGCTCCACGGGGAAATAAAGACTCAAGGTGCGCGCCTTGATGAGGTCGATACTGCGCCCCTCGATGCACCACCCCCTCACTATTAAAACGATCTGAGGTAAATCATGTCTTATCGCGTTGGCCTTTCGGTCTTGGCCGCATTTTTATTGGGGCTGTACATACTTTTCCAAATTGCTACCCGGCCCCCCGAGGCCCCTGAGCATCAAGTCTTTATAAACGGTCAGATTTTAACGATAAACGCTGAAAACGATGTGGTGGAGGCGCTGAGCGTACGGGGAGCAAAAATTGACCGCGTAGGCTCTACAGAAGACATTTTGGCTGAGGTAACCCCTAAAACCATAGTCACTGATTTGCGGGGCAGGACACTAATGCCGGGTTTTGTCGACGCGCACGGGCACTTTCCTGGGTCTGGGCAGGTGGTCTTTTCCACGGATCTCAACAGTCCGCCGATCGGCAGTATCAAAAATATGGCTCAGCTGTTAGCGCGACTCAAAAGCGCTGATGCGGCTCGCCCTGATGACTGGTTGACCGGCTTTGGCTATGACGACACGCTTCTGGCCGAAGGTCGACATCCTACTCGAGAAGATCTCGATCAAGTCTCGACAACGCGCCCCATTGCGATTGGCCACGTTTCGGGGCATCTCTACGCCGTCAATTCAGCGGCATTGGCGGAGATGGGTATCGATGAAAGTACTCCTGATCCTGAAGGAGGGGTCATTCAAAGAGACCCTAGCTCTCCTGATGGTCGTCGGCCTAACGGGGTACTGGAAGAGACGGCTGCTAGGCAGGCGCTGTCGAAGGCTCTTGATATTGGGATTACCGATGGCATCCGTATGACGACGTATGCGGCGAGGGAGTATCTGCAAGCGGGTGTCACTACAGCGTCAGCGGGTGGTATGCCCCTGGGGCTCGCAAAGCTTCTTGGGCCATTGAGTGAGCTCAATGTGTTTCCACAACGGGTTGCTTTGTTTCCATTGCTCGAAGAAGTTGAAACTGAAGTACTATCTGGGGAGTGGCGGCCTGAAGCAATGGCGTCAGGGCGATTGTCACTGCCTCGGGTGAAGATCATCGCAGATGGCAGTATTCAGGGTTTCACCGGGTATTTAAGTGAACCTTATTATAAATCCTATAAGGGTGATGCTCTTTATCGCGGCTATCCATCCGTTTCTCGTGAAGATTTATTTAAACAGGTGGCGGGCTTGCACCGCCAGAAAGTTCAATATGCCATCCACGTCAATGGGGATGCCTCGGTAGACGACGCCCTAGACGCCATTGAAGCGGCACAGAGGTCGCAGCCTTGGCCCGAAGTGCGCCCTCTATTTATTCACGCACAGATGAGTCGTTACGACCAAATTCAGCGCATGGCTACCTTGGGTATAACGCCCAGCTTTTTTTCCAGTCATACCTATTACTGGGGAGATCGCCATGCGGCGATCTTTATGGGGCCCGAACGAGCTGCCAATATGAGCCCTGCACGCTGGGCACTTAATGCGGGAGTTCGCTACAGCTCCCATGCTGATACCCCTGTCACCCCGATGTTGCCTCTGCAGGTAGTTTGGAGCCAAGTAAATCGGATAACCACAGGGGGTGAAGTGCTGGGTCAACATCAGCGAGTGTCTCCTGTGGAAGCCTTGCGCGCAGTTACCATCGATGCCGCCTGGCAGGTGTTTATGGATAAAGAGATTGGCTCTTTAGAGCCCGGGAAACTCGCCGATATGGTGGTGCTTTCGGGAAGTCCTCTCGAGTCTTCGGATATTCGCGAGCTCGTTGTAGAGCAGACTTTTATTGGTGGTGCAGAGGTATACAGCCGTCGCTGAACGGGTGGTATCCACGCACCTGTCCCTGATGATGAAACGTTGCACTGAAAAAATTCTGGGAGCCCGCGATGCACGATAGAGTCAAAGAATTAGAGGCACTTTGTGCCCTTAAGCTAGGTTCCGGCGAAGTCACCGAGCTGACTCAGCTTTCTGGAGGCGCGAGTATGGAGAGCTGGCGCTTTTGCTTCGCTGGTCGTCCTTTGGTGCTACGCCGATTGCCTTTTTTATCGACACCTAATGCGGCACTTCCTAATAACAGCGCCAATAAAAATATCGACAACATCGCCGACAATGATGTGGGCTCTATTTCATTGGCGACTCAAGCGGGTTTAATTGATTATCTGCATCAGATCGGACTCAAGGTGCCTGAGGTTATCGCTGAGCTGCCCGCAGACAGCGCTTTGGGTGAGGGGTTCATCATGAGCTGTATCGCCGGTGAGGCACTGCCGAATCGATTGCTGCACAAGCCGGAGTTTGCTGAGGCTCGCAAACATCTCAGTGGCCAATGTGCTCGTGAGTTGGCGCATATTCACAGTCTAGATCCGGCTGATTTACCGATAAAATTGCCCGTTCAGTCCCCCAAAGCGCTCTTAGCAGAGCAAGAGCGTTTTTATCGGCAATTTGGATCATCCAACGCCGTATTTGAATGGGCTTTCGGTTGGTTGAGCCGCCATTGTCCAGAACCCCAGGAGTATCGACTTGTTCATGCTGACTTCCGCATGGGCAATTTTCTCGTGGAGGAAGAGGGGTTGATGGCGGTTCTTGACTGGGAGTTGGCGCACATTGGCGATCCACTGCGGGATATTTCGTTTCTTTGTATTCCCAGCTGGCGCTTTGGTCACTACGATTTGGAGGCCGGTGGGTTCGCCACTCTAGAGCAGTGGCTCGCTGACTATGAAAAAGCAAGTGGCGGTAGCGTGGCTCGGGAGCATTTTGATTGGTGGATGGTTTTTAACATTCTTTGGTGGGGCGTGACCTGTCTAAGATTGGGTAGTACTTTCCGCGATGGTTCGGTGCCCACAGTGGAGCGCACAATTATTGGCCGCCGTATATCCGAGGTAGAGCTTGACCTACTTTTGGCGCTAGAGATTCAGCGAGGGGCCTCTAACACCGTGTTGCAGCCCCCTCCCGAAATTCTTAGCTCTGATCTGCCGACAGACCAAGAGATTCAACACGCTGAAATTGTGAGTGCACTGATCCAATGGAATAAAAACGATATTTTAAAGGAGGCCTCCGGTCACGGAGTCTTTGCTGCTCGAGTGGCAAATAATGCATTGGGTATCGTCGATCGTGCTTTGCAACTTGGCGCTCCCTACGCCCAGCGGCAGAGAGAGCGTCTGGCGGAACTTGGCTATGATGACAAAGGGTTGGCCGATGCCTTGCTTGCCGATTTTGAACTCTGTCATAAGGCCGCGGTTTGGGATCACCTGAGACTTACGACGTTGGAACGACTCACGATCGATCAGCCGAACTATGCTGGCAGAGCCGTTGCGTTGGCGCGTTGGTGTGGGTCTGATTCGACCGACTAACTTTGATGAAGCCAGGATGGGTGATTGGCACTAAGGCAAAGTTGCTTACTCTGAGGATTCCAACAATTGGGGATTCCAGTAAAAGGGATGTATCTCCCTGATGAGCCCGTCGGTAAAACCAAAGCACTCGGCAATTTCCGTATCAAAGGAACGGCCCCCGCTACGCACGACCGCCGACAGAGCTACCCGTGCAATGACACCTTCGCTGCCCTCGTAAAAAAACTTCGGTGTTGCGTCAAAACGGCTGTAGTTGGCGACCAGTGTCCTGCCTAAAATTTTGAGGCCTTCTAGACCACAATAGCGGCCGGAGAAAGGCAGAGCAGGGGATTCTATGATTTCAAAATCAGGATGCAGCAGTGGGATCACCTCTGGCCAATCGGCCTGAGGGGCCGCGCGGTAGAACGTTTTTACCATTGTTACTGGAGCTTGGCTCACGTCTCTACCTGCGCTGTGGCTGTTGATAAGCCTGAAGGGTCCCAGACTGTGTAGGCAACAGTCCGGGCGAAATAGCCATCAAGCCTCGGTAGACTCAGGCAGCGCTGTCCGCAAAAGCGAGCTCAGGAAAGCCGGCATCAGAAGATTCCTTGAGTTTGTCGTAATAGACATGGGCGCCACCAAAGAATATGAGTACTCGCGCTTTACGGTCTTCGCGATTCGCCCCCATCATCCACGAGTTCACTTTATCACCCTCGGCCATCATAGTTTGTGCGTGGATTTCAGCGGTTAAGTTAGTCCACTCCTCCTCCGCGGTGACACTGGGGTAAAAGACCTGCTTGCCTTCGGCGTTCATCTTTTTGACGCACTCACTAATCCACTGGGCATTTTGTTCAATAGATGTGGGTAGGTTTGCAAAGGGAGCTTGAGGGCCGGTCACCATGAAAAAGTTAGGGTAACCGGCAACGGCAACTCCCATAATTGAACTTGATTGGTCTTGCCATTTGTCCCGAAGTATTTGACCCTCTTCGCCAACAATATCCATGGCCTCCAATGCGCCGGTGTAAGCTTTAAAGCCCGTCGCTAGAACAATGATGTCGAACTCGTGATGATTTTGCGTGGTACGAACCCCCGTCTCCGTAATCTCAACAATCGGCTCATAGTCTTTAATATCGACCAACTTCACGTTGTCGCGGTTGAAAGCTTCGTAGTAGCCGTGATCGAGCGGCGGACGCTTGGCAAACAGGGGATAGCCTTTTGGGGTGAGTAGTTCTGCTGTTTCAGGGTCTTCGACTTTTGCCTTTATCATTTTTTCAATAATAAAGTCTGCAGCGGCTTTGTTTGCTTCAGGGGTCGCTAGAAGGTCGTCAAAGGTTTCAAAAACCCAGCGGAAGCTGCCATGCCAGTTTTCTTCAAAAACTTGCTGCACTTCTTCGGGGGTGCTTTCGGCAACCGTTCTACCCGAGGGAGGATTGAATCCCATGCCAAAGACATGATTGCGGCACTTGTCGATAATCTCCTGATAGTTCTCTTTGATGTCTCTTTCCCATTCTGGCGTCATGGGCTTTTGCATCGCGGGCATCACGAAGTTTGGTGTGCGTTGAAAAACCGTCACGCTGGCAGCGGTTTTAGCCACCTCGGGCAGCATTTGCACAGTGGTAGCACCCGCACCAATAATGCCTACACGCTTACCCGCAAATTCAAGTCCCTCAGGCCAACGAGAAGAATGAAAACAGGGACCTTTGAAGGTAGCTTGGCCAGGAATGTTGGGAATCTGCGGTTGTGAAATCATGCCCATGCCACTAATGAAAAATCGGCAAGTGTGGGTCGCGCCGTCTCCGGTAGTCACTACCCAGATTCCTCGGTCCGCTTGGTATTCTGCGCGGGTTATTTCGGTATTGAATTGCAGGTGTGGCCACATATCAAACTTATCGGCTACGAAGCGAAGATAATTTTGAGTCTCCTCCCATCCGGGGTAGCGCTTGGACCAGGTCCACTCCTCAAGCACCTCCTTTGAGAAGGTTAGGCAATAGTAATAACCCTCGCTATCGGTTGCTGCGCCCGGGTATTTGTTCCAGGCCCAAGTGCCGCCGATATCGGGAGCACGATCAAACACTTTGAGGGTGAGTCCGGCCTCGCGTAAGTAGTGGGTGAGCGCTACACCTGCGAAGCCTGCACCTACGACAATGGCGTCAAAATCAGTGGTTTGTGATGATTGCATTCTTCGTTCCCTCGTGAAAATCTCTGCTTTGTCATGGGCAGTGTTGTTGATTCTTTAAGTCGATCCAATGTGGCATTTAATGAAACGATGGCACCGAAGGATAAGTCGGGCTTAAACCGTTAGTTTTCAGCGGTTACACCAGTGTTTAGGTTATTCGCTGCCATCTCTTTTCCTGCCGCAGGCCCATTATAATACCGGGCGAATTGGCTGACTTAAGGCGGAGTTTGCTAAACTTACTTGTGTTCAGCAAGTCTCTTAGTAACACTATACAACTGCAAGCCGTTAGCGCTTGTCAACCATAGCAGGTCATGAAGAGGATTTTATCGTGGAAACAAGTGCAATAACGGTGGGCATCATTGGTGGCACCGGCGATCTCGGTACGGGTTTGGCCCGTCGATTGGCCAGAGCAGGGTTTAGAGTCATTGTCGGCTCCCGCAATGAAAGTGGAGCACAGGGCGCTGCTGAAGCGCTTAAAAACCTAGGGGAGACCTCTGGATGGGGAGCGCTACAGGTGTCGGGCGCTAGCAATTCAGAAGCGGCAACTGCAGCAGACCTCGTGTTTGTCACCGTACCTTTTTCCGCACATAGCGTCACATTAGAGAGCATACATGAGGCTGTTCAGGGCAAAGTTGTGGTTGATGTGACCGTGCCTCTGGTGCCGCCAAAAGTGGCAAGAGTGCAGCTGCCCGAGGGCGGTAGTGCAGGCCAGTTGGCGCAAGTCGCGCTAGGCGACAATGTGCGCGTTGTCAGTGCAATGCAGAACGTGGCGGCAGCACACCTCAATAGTGACGACACTATAGATTGTGACGTTCTCGTTACAGGCAATAACAAAGAGGCCCGTCAACAGGTAATTGATATTCTCCAAATTATTGATGTGAGGGGCTTTCACGCGGGCATGATCAATAACGCCGCGGCGGCTGAGGCGCTGACGTCTATACTCATCAACATCAATAAGCAGTATAAAACCCATGCAGGCATTCGTATAACTGGGGTTTGATGGCCTAATGCCAGCAACGCTTACTCTTACAGCGGTTGAGCATTTGCCCAGGGTGACTGCAGGTGACGATCTGGTGGCTCTGATTGTTTCTGCGACTGCGCGGCAAGCGCTCGCACCCGAGCCCGGCGATATCTTAGTGATCGCCCAGAAAATAGTGTCAAAGGCTGAGGATCGATTGGTCGACTTGGCATCAGTTTCACCGGGTGTTGCAGCGACTGATCTCGCGGCTGAGACGGGGAAGGATGCGCGCTTGGTAGAGCTCATTTTGTCGGAATCGAGAACAATTGTACGGTCTCGTCCCGGCCTTATTATTGCAGAGCACTGCTGTGGGCACGTGCTTGCAAACGCTGGCATCGATGCCTCAAATATTGCTCAGGATGACGAGGAGCGGGTTTTGTTATGGCCCCAAGACCCAGACGCCAGTGCCTCTGGTCTTAATCAGCGGTTTTCCCAGAACTACGGATTTGAAGTTCCGGTCATTATTAACGACAGTATGGGCCGGGCGTGGCGCCTGGGAACGACGGGTCATGCGATCGGCGTTGCGGGTCTTGACCCGCTCTGGAATCAGGTTGGCGAACGGGATCTTTATGGCAATGAGCTTCGAGTGACTGAACCCGCTACGGCAGATGGTCTCGCCGCTGCAGCTGCGCTAGTGCAGGGCGAGGCTGCTGAGGGAAATCCGGTTGTCTGGATTCGAGGCTGTCCACGATCTTCTGGTGAACCGCGGAGTTCGCGTGCCTTATTGCGCCCTCATTCGGCAGATATGTTTCGATGAGTCCGCGGCTTAGGACAGTGCTCCTAGCGGGTGGCGGGGGTGGTGCCAGATTGGCTCGGGGTTTCTATGGGCTTGTGCAACACGCCGAAACTTTAGTACTAACGAATCCGGGTGATGACTTCGAGCATCTTGGGTTGCTGGTATGCCCCGATACCGACAGTGTTCTGTACGCAGTTTCGGACGCGATTGATGCGCAACGCGGCTGGGGGCGTGAGAGTGAGAGCTGGTCGGTGCTTGCCGAGGTGGAGCGCTTAGGGGGGCCTAGCTGGTTTCAGTTGGGCGATCGTGATATTGCCATGCACCTTTTGCGTCGTGAAGGGCTAGATGCGGGGCAAAGTTTGACATGCATTACAGGCAATCTTGCTGAGAGACTCGGTATTCGAGGACTTCAGATTGTGCCCGCTTCAGAACAATCAGTTCGTACGGTTCTTACAACGGCGGAGGGTGACTTAGACTTTCAATCTTATTTTGTTGGGCGCCGGTGTGAGCCCAAGGTCGAATCGCTAGAATATCAAGGCGCGATCGAGGCCGCTCCAGCGCCTGATTTGCTTGCTTTTCTCCAAGCAGGTTGCGACTGCGTTATTTTGGGTCCGTCAAACCCTTATCTCAGTCTGGCCCCTATGTTGGCCATTTCGGGTATTGTTGAAGCGTTGACGCGTGCTGCTCAGGTTGTGGCAGTCGCTCCCATTGTTGATGGAGCGGCTATTAAAGGGCCTCTCGCAAAAATGATGGCTGACCGAGGGCTGGAGCCGACCGCGTTATCGTGGGTGGATGAAATGAAGACATTGCATCCAGGACTGGTTGACCTTTGGGTTTTAGACAGACGAGATCAAGACGCCGCGGAGGTGCTACGGTTACGCGGTGAACGTGTATTTACATGTGACACCATGATGACAGATACGACACAAAAAATAGCGCTGGCTGGCCAGCTGATTGAGGAAGTAAAACGTTTTGTTTGACGTAGTGTTGCCCCTGAAGGCGTTGCCCAAGGCGAAGAGCCGCCTTGCTGATGTGCTGACTAATAGTCAGCGTAGCGACTTGATGTTGGCGATGGTACAAGATGTGGTCGTAACATTGCTCGCTTGGTCTGATTGCCGTTCACTCACTATTCTTCAGGGGCCTGGTTGGCCACCTATGTTGCCTGCGGCGTCAAAATTGCAAGTTATCCGAGAGGACGAGTGTGGCGGTGTTGGTCTTAACGAGATCCTCGCTGCGGGTATCGATAGGCTTTTTGGCGAACGGATTATTGTTGTATTTGGTGATTTGCCGGGGCTAGCTGCTGCGGACTTGGAGGCGTTAAGCACCGCTTTTGATAAAGGCAAGACGGTGATTTGTCCCGATGATCAAAATGTCGGGACCAATGCTGTGGCGTTCAGCGCTGATGACATACCGGTCTTTCGTTTTGGTGGTAACAGCTTTCGAGAATATAGGCGCAACATTTGCAGCGACCGTCGTGTCGTTCTGGAAAGGCCCGGCTTGTCCTTTGATGTAGATACGCCGGCTGGATTGCATGCGCTGTTGTGGGGCCGAAATGCGGCGATGTCTTTAGGTCCAGCAACACAAAAATGGGTGTTAGCGGCACGCAGTTCAGGCGTGATGTGGCGGATACAAGCTCCCGTCGCTACTCAGCAAAATGCGAACATATCGTGTTGAGGCCAAGGGAAAGTCGGGTGTGGGATAGAGCTGTGTCCGTTGAGGCAACGACAGAGCTTGCCGCCATGATCAGTCATGCGCGGGAACTGCGCGATGACAGTTTTGGTCGAGTGATTACCTACAGCCCCAAAGTGTTCATACCACTCACGCAACTCTGCCGCGATGTTTGTCATTACTGCACGTTTGCGCAGCCTCCGAGTCGGCTGAAAGCGGCTTATATGACCCTTGATGAGGTTTTGGCGGTGGCCCGGGAAGGGCAAGCTGCAGGGTGCACTGAGGCGTTACTCACGCTCGGTGAAAAACCTGAGCTCCGTTATAAGGCGGCTCGGGAGTGGCTGAAGGAAAACGGTTACTCAAGTACGGTTGAGTATGTCGTTGCTGCTTGTAAGCTCATCATCAAAGAGACAACGTTAATTCCACACGTGAACGCGGGGACACTCTCTCGCACTGAGTTAGCACAGTTACGCCCAGTCATGGGGTCTTTTGGCTTGATGCTTGAGTCGGGTTCACCCGCGCTGCTGGCGCGGGATGGTGCGCACTTTGGCTCCCCCGATAAAAATCCCTGGCGACGGCTGGCAACACTTGCTCGTGCTGGGCGCCTAAAAATACCCACTACGACGGGGCTGCTTTTGGGCATCGGTGAGAACCGCACTCAGCGCATTAGTGATTTAAAAAATATTGCGCGGTTGCACGCCCAGTATGGACACATTCAAGAAGTTATTATTCAAAATTTCCGTGCCAAAAGCGGGACTCGAATGGCAAGTTGGCCCGATGTCTCGATACAGGAATTGCTTTGGACAATTGCGGCTGCTCGATTGATTTTGCCAGCTGATATCAGCATTCAAGCTCCTCCCAATTTGTCTCCGAAAGACCTTCAAGAGCTCGCGGATTCAGGGTTAAACGATTGGGGTGGTGTTTCACCTGTAACTCCCGATCACGTCAATCCCGAGGCACCTTGGCCGGAAATTATCCGACTGTCAGCGGCCACGGAGGCGGCGGGAAAAATATTGAAGGCGCGGTTGCCGGTTTATGCTAAATATCTCAGTGACCCCAGCTGGCTAGACGACCGCATACGTCCTCGATGTTTAGAGGTCACAGATTCTGAGGGGCGAGTACGCTCGGATAAATGGCGCCCCGGCGAGCCTGAGTTAGGTTCCCAATCGGTCTCGATGAGTCCTGTTCTGCTGACTCAGGATCGTGAGATTCTGAAACTACTCGGTCGCCGACGCCGCGGTGAAGCTTTGGAGCACGGTGATGTTGTTCGTCTGTTTCAGACCGTTGATATAGATCGAGAAGCGGTTTATGAGTGCGCAAATGAGCTGCGTTCGGAGCAGGTAGGGGAGACAGTTACTTTCGTCGTTAATCGTAATATTAACTATACCAATGTGTGTAAATACAGCTGCGCGTTCTGCGCGTTTTCAAAAGGACTTCCTAAGTCAGAGGGGCGAGAGCGCCCTTACGATATAACGGGCCACGAGTTAGCCCGCCGAGCTTCTGAGGCCTGGGACCTGGGGGCCACGGAGGTTTGCTTGCAGGGAGGAATTCATCCTGGGTACGACGGCAATACGTACCGCACAATCGTAGAGGCGGTGAAAGCTGCTGAGCCTGGTTTACATGTGCATGCCTTTTCTCCCCTCGAATTGCACCATGGGGCTCAGACACTTGGGCTGGGTATTGATGATTACCTGCGGATTTTGATGAAAGCTGGATTAGATACCGTTCCCGGGACCGCGGCGGAAATATTAGACGATCAGGTGCGCGCGAAAATTTGCCCTGACAAGCTCAGTGCCCGCCAGTGGTTGGATACTATGGCGGCCGCACACCGGGTCGGGCTGCGCTCCACAGCAACAATTATGTTCGGGCATGTAGACCATGCAGAGCATTGGGCGACGCATTTGTTAGCGGTACGTCAGTTACAACTTCAAACAGGGGGCTTTACAGAATTTGTACCACTGCCTTTCGTGGCTCGGGAGGCGCCCCTTTATCGTCGAGGGCAGGCTCGACCGGGGCCCACGAGGGAGGAGTCGCGGGGTATGCATGCCATCGCGCGAATAGTTCTTGGTGATGTCATTCAGAATATTCAGGCCTCCTGGACAAAGCTGGGACCAACAGAGGCTCTGCATTGTCTGGAGCTCGGCGTAAATGACCTGGGCGGCTGCCTCATGAATGAAAGTATTTCTCGTGCTGCCGGGGCGGGCCATGGTCAGTGCTGGTCGCCAGCGGCCATGCAATCAGCAATCCTTGAGGCGGATCGCTTGCCGTTACAGCGAACAACACTTTATGGATCGCCTCCCGATGAGCGAAAAGCGCAAATGCAGCCAGAGATTTTGCAGATTTTGCCCCTTGAACAGCCGGTGGCAAAAATAAAAGCAGAAAAAAAGCTGGCCTGAAGGCTAAAGAGGGGTTGACGACAGTCTCGCTTTTTTTTAGCTTGCTAGTGACAAACAAGCCGCTCAACGCGGCGGCGGCCAAATAAAAATACCGCCAAGCTGTTAGGAAGTAGGGTGCTAGAAGCATCATGCTACAAAAAGTATGTGGCAGACGTGTGCTGGGTCAGACATGAGGGGGCCATCGCAGTGGACATTGACGAATTGCAGTCAAAGATTGACCGGTTAGAAAGCCGTCAAGCGATTGAGGACCTCGCCTCACTCTACTGCCACGGTTTTGATAAACGCAATGAAGCGCGCTTTCTGAGTATATGGTGGGAAGACTGCGTTTGGGCTATTGGCCCGCCCTTCGGTGATTTCGCTGGGCATGGCGGCATTCTGAGTGCACTTCACGATGTGCTATGGCCAGCGTGGGATATGAGTCAACACATTACCTCCAATCAAGTCGTGGAATTCTCTGATCCCGATCACGCGACAGCGTGCTGCGACGTGGATTGTACCGGCCTATTAGCGGGTAGTCCTGATGCGACGTTTGTGGGAGCCACGTATACCGATCAGGTTGAACGTCGTCAGGGTATTTGGAAAATTCGTCGACGTGATGTCGCCATTCATTATTTCAATAGTTTTAAGGGAGACACACTGAGCAAGCCCGAATAGAGACAACTTCCCGCTACGTTTGAGAGCAAAATTTTCAAATGGATTAGCCGACCAAGGTTCCACTGTAACTATAATTTATAAATAAAATTATCACCGGAGCAACGATATGAAAAAGCATCCCTTAGCAATTGCAGTACTCGCTGGCATTGTTTCAGCAACGGCAACGGTAGAATTAAAAGCGCAGGAAATGGCCCTCGAAGAGGTGGTCGTTACAGCTCGCAAGCGCTCTGAGAACTTACAGGATGTTGGCTTTTCCGTCAGTGCGTTGACGAAGTCTGAAATTGAAGGCCAGTTCGCTCGGGACATTACCGATCTTGCCAATATTTCACCTAACATTGTCATTGATGATACCGCTCAAGGGCCCGGTGGGGTTGCTGCAATCTTTATCCGAGGTGTGGGTGTTGCCGATGTTGAAAAAAACTTCGACCCCGCTGTTGGTGTCATAGTTGATGGAATGTTTATCGGTTCGAATGCGGGCAGTCTGCTGCGCAGTATCGACATAGAAAGCATGGAAGTGCTGAGGGGGCCACAGGGAACCCTGTTTGGCCGTAACACAATTGGCGGCATTATTAATATCACTCGTAGCAAGCCTACTGGAGAGCTGGGCGGCAAGATTCGTGCAGGCTATGAGGAGTACGACACCTATTACATGGACGGTATTTTTAACTTTGGTCTGGGTGAGAACGTGGGCGTGAAACTGTCTGCGGCGAAGCGCGACCAAAGTAAAGGTTACTATGACAATGACGAAATCGGTCGCGATGTCGGTCGCAATGATTACCAATCCTTTGGTGCGAATATTCTTTGGACACCCACCGATAATCTTGAACTCGAATACACGGGGCAGTTTGAGGAAACTGACCAAGATACGCCTCCTTTGCTGAATACCGGGCAAGCGCGCCATGTCTTCTGCTCAGGCTATGGCTATTGTTCTCCTAGCGTAGATTCAACGATCACGGGTGATCGACGTAAAACCGCTAACGTGGGTTACATCCCCCCCGATCCAGGCGATCAGATCATTGCCTTTTCTAGCCCCGATCAGGCTGTAGAAGCTGATATGGCGGCCACATTTGATGCCGATACGCACATCATAGAAGCGCGCTGGCAAGCAACCGATGCTATTAGTGTCGACTATGTTTTCGGTAGTTATGAGTCTGACGAGACGATAATTTCTAACTGGGATGGAACCCCTGACTTTTTATACGGGACGACTCGCCCAGCGACCTACGAGCAGAAGTCCCACGAGCTCAGATTGGCCTGGGACAACGGTGGTGCTGTTAATGCCGTTGTGGGGGCTTATCTCTGGGACTCCGAATATGAGATCCCATTGCGCTCTTGGGTAGGCTTTGTTGTTCCCGGCACTATCCTGGATATATTGCAGAAAACGCGGCAAGAGAGCGAGTCACAAGCACTTTTCGCTGATGTTGATTGGCGTATTACCGACGCCTTAACTCTGAACTTTGGCGGTCGCTATACGAAAGATGAAAAGAGCACCGAACAAACGGGCAACGTGACCGCGAACGCAGATGAATCTTGGAGTGAATTTACGCCGCGTGCGAGCCTGCGCTATGAGCTCAGTGATAGCCTGATGACCTACGCCACCTATTCGTCGGGTTACCGCTCGGGTGGATTTAACGGGCGGGTCAATTCGCCAGAGGAGGCGACACAGCCGTACGATCCAGAAACGGTGAATAACTTTGAACTCGGCTTCAAGCATCAGAGCCCTGACAATCGGTTGCGATTTAATGGTGCTGTGTTCTACATGGTTTACGACGACAAGCAGGAAGAGCTGCAGCTGCCTTCAGATACCGGAACAGGTCAGAAGACGGTTGTCACCAACGCGTCAGAAGCCGAAATTTGGGGTGTAGAGCTGGAAGCTCAGGCAATTATTGGTGAAGGTCTTACACTACGTGCCAACGTAGGGTACCTCGACACCGAATACGACAGCTTTGGGTATACCGATTTACAAAGTGGCCAAGAGGTCGACTTTAGTTACCTCGAGTTTCGCCGTGCCCCTGATTTGACGGGAACCGTTGACGCGACCTATGAGTGGCCCACGGCAAGCGGTCGTGTCTGGGTTCGTGGCGCATACCATTACTTAGGCGAGCACTACGTTAATGTAACGAATGCACCCGAACTCAAGAATGACGGTCAGCATCTGCTCGATGCGTCGGTTAACTGGGAAATTAATGATCTCCGCTTGAGCGTGTTTGGCCGTAACCTTTCAGATGAGGATGGTTACACCCACGGTTACGATGTGGCGGGCCTCTGGTCATATGCAGCAACGCGTCCCCCAAGAACCATTGGCGCGGAGATCGTCTGGAACTTCGGGGAATAAAGCCGTGAGCGACGCTATCTCCCAGTTATTGGCGAAGCAGGAAATTCTCGAGGTAGTGGTCCGTTACGCGCGGGCCATTGACCGTCTCGACGAGGCGCTGTTGAGGACACTATTTCATCCTGAGTCAACGCATAACCACTTCTATGAGGGGCCCTCTTCGGCGCCTGATAGATTGGCTACTGACGATGACCCGGGGGATTTTGTGCGCTACGCGATGGCTGTTTTGAAAGCTCATGCGCGAACACACCATCAATTAGGTAATACGCTGATAGAACTGACTGGGGAAACTACGGCCCATGTCGAAACCTATTTCACGGCGTTTCATAAGATGCGTGGGGCCGGTGACCCCCTGGCGGGTCCCGACGCCTTTGATACAGAGATGGACTTTTTTGTTGGCGGTAGATACCTCGATAAATTTGAGCTGCGTGGGGGTCATTGGAAAATTATCCACCGTACCGGCATGACCGATTGGATGCGTCTTGATCCACCTTCGGCACGGGGTATGTCTGCTCTGGATGCCAGCGTCGTGGGTCAGCGTTTTCCCGATGATTTTGTATATCAACTACCCTCAGTATAGTCAGCGATAATCGCCAAGATTTAGGAGTGCAGCAAATGGAAAGACGACTGGAAGGGCAGGTGGCTGTCATCACTGGTGGTGCGAGTGGTATTGGCGCAGCGACGGCAGAAAAGTTAGTGGCACATGGCGCTAAGGTCGTGCTGGGCGATATTCAAGAGGATCGCTTGGCGAGTTTCGTTGAGTCGCTCAATGGTCAAGCGATGGGTTTGCGCTGTGATGTCACCCGAGAGGAGGATGTTAAAGGTTTGGTTGATGCGGCCATCGCGACCCATGGTCGCATTGATGTGATGTTTAACAATGCGGGCATCGTGGGTGCTATTGGTCCTATGGATACGACGCCTACTGATGAGTGGAAGTTCACTTTAGATATTCTTTTAAACGGCGTTTTCTATGGCATGAAGCACGCCTCGGGCCACATGAAGCGTGCAGGACGTGGCTCCATTATCAGTATGAGTAGCACCGCGGGAGTGATGGGGGGGCTGGGCCCTCATGCCTATGCGGCGGCTAAGCATGCCGTAGTGGGCCTCACCAAAAATTTGGCGGCAGAAGCTTGCGCCTTTGGTGTGCGGGTTAATTGTTTGGCACCTGGGCTTATAGCCACACCCTTGGCGGCAGCGGCTACCGTGGGTGATCCTGATGGGATTGAGCAGGCGCTCCCAACATTTGCTGAACTATCGCCTTTGCCAGGGCGTGCAGGTATGCCCGAAGATGTCGCTAATGCAGTGCTGTGGTTGGCATCAGATGAATCGGGCTATGTGAATGGTCAAACGATTGCGATTGATGCAGGTCTGACGACGGGGTCAAAGCCGGGAGACCCTAACTTTGCCGAATATCAGCCCATACTCCGAGAGGCAGGTAAGAGTGGGTTGTAGGGGCGTGTGACAGAGCATCAATGGGGCAACGCTATCAGCGCTAAAAACGGTTCGGTTGCTCCTAGCCTAATCTCCGGTTGCATGTTGGCGGCGGCCACCAGCGGCGCTGTAAAGTTTAAGTTCAGCCTTTGTTTTGAGTGAGCGTTTGCAGAGTGCTACTCGGGTCTAAAGGCTAGCCGTCTCTTTCAGGGTGGGAGTTCCGCCACTCGATTTTTTTTGCAGCTCAATCAGGCTGAGAGAGCCAATCAGTGTTACTAGCCAAAGCGCCCACTCAGACTCGCGGTAAACGGTGGTGAAGCTCGCGATCGTTAAACTAGTCCAGTTTAGGAATAGCAGAACCCCAGCCAGTTTTCGTGTGCCGAAACCCTGAATAGATGCCTTTAGTATCAGCCAGCCGCTGAGCAGCCAAAGCGCTGTAAAAAGTAGTCCTCCCAGAAGTCCGTAGCTAACTAGCATTTCCAGCCACTGCACATGCGTATTGGTGGTTGCCATGGTTTGTGCGCCGGCGAACTGTTGTAATTCAGAGGGCCAGCTAATGGCTCTAGCCGCCTGATAGCCGCCGCCAAACCAAGGTGTTGCCAAAAAAGCGTTAACGCCCTGTTCAAAGAGTGCTTCACGAAGCCCAAGGCTCTTATCGGTTTGATCCATTGGAAAGAGTTGACCCCTAAACCAAAGCCCCACAACGCATAGAAGCAGTCCTGCGCTCAAACTGCTTACCAGCCTCTTGCCTCGGTATAAAAATACGCTTAAGCAAGCTAGCACGGCGACGGCAATGAATGCGGTTCGCACGGCACCTAAGACCAGTAAAGTGCCAAGGCCTAGGATTCCAAGACAGAAAATGGTGCGTAATATTCCCCGGTTAGACACGAGAGTGCACCCGAGTAATAGCAGCATTGCAGCAATTAAAGTCCGTGAGAACGGATGGGGATTGAAGACCCAAGAGGGTCTTAGCAGGTCACTGCGCTGGGCATCGATAACGTCTAATATCAAATTGGACTCTAGTTTCAGATAGGTAAATGCATCTGCGAGATAAACTATGGTGAACACGAGTGTGATCGAGGCGGAAAAATACACGACGTCACGCCAGTCCTTCATTTTCATACTGTAGACCAATGCCGGTGCAGCAAACGCAAGCAGCAGAAGCCATCGGCTTTGTGCAAAGGTAGCGTCTAACGTGTTCGGGTTTTTATTGAGCAGATTTGACAACAGAAACGCGCTCGTTAGGGCCACCATCGTCAGCATGAAAACCCAGTATTGCCTCCAAAACAGAGAAAACTGTTGTGGTTGGGTGGACAGCTGCAGGACGCTGGCTAGCAGAAGTAATAGCGCGGTGACATTGACTGGCCCCACATTAACCAAAGGTGAGATGGCAAATAAAGCCAGCGAGACCTTGAGAAGTCGTGTTATCACGATCGTGTTGGCGCTTTACGGAACGCTTTTGCAACGCAAAAAAGGTGGCAGTAACACGCGTCAACAACGATGGCGTAAAGTTTTGAGGGGGTAGCAAAGTTCAGCAACGACAGGCTCTCGGCGGTATAGGCGGCACCAGTTTAACACTCCCTTTGTTTAAGGTTACTGACCGTTGCAAAACCGACCGTTAAATCGGTGGCAGGGTTGAATTTTAGCCGTTGTGTTTAAGCGTTCGCACGGTGCGTTAATTAATGACCGAGCTTGATGGGTTTACCCGGTCAGTCCATTATGCTTTTATGTTATATCTAAAGACTAAAAACAAATATGCTTTAGTGGAAAAATCGCTTGAATCCTAATGGGAGATCTTTTGATGAGACGATTAATTGCGGTGATCATGTTGCTCAGTACTGCGGTGTTAGCGGTCTCGGTACAGGCAGAGAATTTGAGGATTGTGGGTGAGGACAAGGTGTTTGTCGCCACTTTGGCCTCAGGAGAGGAGTTGCCGATTACTCGGCAAATGACCCCTTGTGCAAAAAATAAAGGCTGGTTGCAGCCGCTGGTGCCCGAGCCAGGCATTGTGCCGGTGACTGAAATTGAGGTGCTCAATGCCATCAATGATCCCACCTTTATCTTGGTGGATATGCGCACTGAGGACTGGTTTTCAGACGCTACGATTCCCGGCGCAGTGAATATCCCTTACACCGAGGTAGCCATGCGCATGGATGAGCTGGGCTGTAATAAGGGCGCTTCGGGTTGGGACTGCGGGGGTGCCATGAATGTGGTGGGGTTTTGCAATGGTCCCGTTTGTCCCCAAAGCCCAACAGCGATGCGTGCCATGATTCGGGACGGGTTTCCTGCGGATAAAATCTACTACTACCGCGGCGGCATGCTGGATTGGGATGCTCTAGGTCTGACGACCGTCGAGGGCGATTTTTAGTCGCTGGGTGAGTTGGAGGCCAAACTTGGGTGTATTCCAGATGGCTACTTGGCACTGCCCGCTAAACTTGATTTGTTAAGGGTTTCAGGTTTTACCCAAGCGTGGCGGGCTGGTCTCCAACCCGCGGTTTAGCGGTGTAAATGGCAACGGCGATTGCCGTTCTCCTTGGGTCTGACGTCAGGCCCATCACGATGCCTGTTGGTTCGGGGCTGCGGCGGTGCCAACGCGTACGGCGCAACTCCGGTTACTGATTATTGAGCGAAAATACGAACAGCCCCTGACCATCAGCGGGTTGATAGATTTCTGGGAATAGCACTGCGGTCAACGCGCGAAATACGCCAATGCCGGTTTGAATCGCCACAAACTGCTGGCCATTGGCGGCATAGGTAATAGGGTAGCCGTGTGCCGGTGCGGGCAGGCGAGTTGACCACAGGGTTTTCCCTGTCTGAGTGTCCAACGCTTTAAACCGCCGATCGAGATCGCCGATAAAGAGCAGGCCACCATCGGTTGTTAAGGCGCCACTGAGGAATAGGGCGGCCTGCTCAACCTCCCACACCTGCTTCATGTTAACCACGTCGACAGCGATGAGTTTGCCCACGGCTTGTTCTTTGCCTGGCATAGGGTAGGTGGCCACGTCTGCGCCATAACCTCCGCCACCGGGGCCTAGGTCTACTGCTCGCGGCGTCATGTCGGAGCAGAGTTGGTGAACCGGTAGAAAAAGCAGCTGCGCAGTTGCGTCAAAGGTCGCTGATTGCCAGTTGTGGCCGCCATAAATACCGGGGCAGGCTGTGAAGGTGTCCCCGATATTTGCCTCAGCGATATCGTTGCGGTATGACAGGGCACCTGTGTCTCGATTCACGATAAATATGTTTTGCTCCATGGTTTCCATGAGGTCAATGTACTCGCCGGTTCGACGATCAAGCTTCCAAAGGATGCCGTCTTTACCGACTGTCATGACCACAGGGACGCCGTTGGTGGTGGTCAAAATTCGCTCAAACCCGACCTCCATATCAATGGTCTCGCCCGGTATGTGTTGGAAGTACCAATCGATTTCACCTGTTTTGGGATCGATGGCCAAGGTGGAGTTGGTATAGAGGGCGGCATCACCTGTAGACATCCCTCGACTCACCGCCGCCCAGGGCTTTGGCTGTGAAGTGCCAATAATGACGAGTTCTAGTTCAGCATCGTAGGAACCCGCAATCCACATGTCGCCGCCGCCTCGCCGATCTGCTGCAATCTCTCCCCAGCTCTCAAACTCAGGAGAGCCCGGGAGGGCTAGGGTCGAGGTACGCCACAACTCTGCTCCGGTCGCAGGGTCGTGTCCTGTGATGAAACAACCATCATCAGTGAACAGCTCGCAGCCATTAATGCCGCTGACCACGATGCCATCGGCGATGATGGGTCCAGCACTATGGGTAAAGGCTTCGCGATAATCGGCTTTTTCGCTGCGCCACAACTGCTGACCACTACGCGCATCAATGGCCACGACGGCGGCGTCGTAGGTCGCAAGAAATAAGCGATCTTCATAAATAGCTATGTTGCGCGTTGGTCCACCAAGTAGCCTTGAACCCTTTGGGAATACATATTGATATTCCCAAATAAGATCGCCCGAGGCAGCGTTAATTGCCTGTATTTTGTTGTTGGGGTGGGTCAGAAACATGATGCCGTTCCTCACCAGTGGTGTGCCCTGGTTGCTGCCTCGATGCATGGCGATCGACCAGCTTAAACCCAGTCGTTGAACATTGGATCGGTTAATACTTTGCAGTGGGCTGTGCCCATGACCATCCGGTGTGCGGCGCCAGTTAAGCCAGTCTTCGTCTGGGGGGGTATTGATATCAGCAGTAGTGACTGTGCGAAAGTCGTCCACCGTTCGTGGTTCAAACTGACCTGCGTTTCGCGCCATGTCCATGACGGCATCGGCCCCAGAGAATTCGACGGCTTCCGGTTCTGCATCGCCCTTGCTTACTCTTAGAGCCGCTGCACTCGCCAATAAGGTTGTGTCACCCAGCGACGAGGCATTGTGCTCGATAATGTATTGAATCAGTGAAATATGCTGTTGTTGCGACAGGCTGTGTGACTCGCCTGGAGGCATGCTGCTTACACTCAGGTTAAGAAGCGCCTGCGCATCTTGGTCGCGCCATTTATCGACGAAGGGTTTGCCCGCTAATGCCGCACCGTGGGCGGATCCACGCAAACTGCTGCTGTGGCAAGCGGCACAGTGTTCCTCATACAATACTTCGGCAGCGGGGGAGGCCTGCAACACCGTCGGGGCTGCCAGAAATAACGTGATGAGTTTCAAGAATCTCATAGTATTAACTCCTATCCCGGGCATTGGGCTTGGGGATTCTAATAGCGCTGCTATGTACTCTTTTTGGGGCTTTGAAGCCGCAGGCTGGATGCCCCCAAGGTGCATCAGCTCAACCTGCAGCTGCCCAAAGTGATACTCAGCCCTCTAGATAATGGCCATACTTTTCTAAAGCTTTGGCGCGTTGCGTGGGGGTATGGTAGGAGGGGAATAAATCGTCATACGGCGCGTAATCGCGCAGTACGCCTTTAGCGACCGCTATTTTGTGCACTTCCGTCGGCCCATCGACAACGCCTAATTCAGGAATATTCGCCCACATGTGTGCCAGCGGGGTTTCGTCCGAACTGCCTAAACTGCCGTGAAGGTGCATGGCGCGAGAAACGACTTCCAGCAGCACTTTAGGCGTGGCGGCTTTAATTGCAGCGATTTCCTTGCGTACCTCGCGGTTATATTCCTTGTGCTTGTCGATAAGCCAAGCGGTATATAAAACATGAAGCCGGTACTGCATCATGATGGTGTAGGCGTCGGCTATCTTTTCTTGGGTCATCTGCTTGTCAGCAAGGAGTTCACCCTTTGTTTTTCGACTCAAAGCGCGTTCACACATCATGTCAATAGCCTTGCGAATGACGCCAACGCTGCGCATAGCATGGTGTACACGACCGCCACCTAGGCGTGTTTGGGCGACTAAAAAGCCATCGCCTTCTTCTCCCAGTA